>Ga0209136_1000127_pt1 | contig 56616 bp, 49 predicted proteins | sample SaaInl0LU_22_DNA_FD_184640 | JGI IMG/M metagenome (GOLD analysis project Ga0209136, IMG submission 184640) | Marine microbial communities from expanding oxygen minimum zones in the Saanich Inlet - ESP_90LU_22_DNA (SPAdes) (version 2) | ecosystem: Environmental > Aquatic > Marine > Intertidal... | reverse complement strand
ATTGTTGTGCTAGATAGCCGTGTATTTTATTTATTTATCTGATAGACTAGCACGTAATAAAAATATTAATTTTAAGTTAAAGTAAGTAAACACTATGCAAACGCCAAATATCTTAATTGTTGAAGATGAAGTAGTCACACGCACTACGTTGAAAAGCCTATTTGAAGCTGAAGGTTATAATGTATTTGAAGCTGAAGATGGCGAACAAATGCATGACTTTTTTCAAAATAATAATATCAATCTCGTCATTATGGATATTAACTTGCCTGGCAAAAATGGATTGATACTTGCCCGCGAAGTGCGCGACCGTAAAAATGTAGGTCTCATATTTTTGACCGGTCGCGATAACGATGTTGACCGTATCTTAGGTCTTGAAATTGGTGCCGATGATTATTTAACTAAACCGTTTAATCCTCGTGAATTAACGATCCGTGCTCGTAACTTACTCACGCGCACAACAAATTCTAATGATGATGAAGATTTACCTTCTCGCGTAAACTTTAATGGCTGGACGTTAGACGGTGATAGCCGTAGCTTAATTTCTCCAAACCAAAACGAGTTTAGACTTCCTCGCAGTGAGTTTCGTGCCTTACATTTATTCTTAAATAACCCAGGTAAAATTCTGACTCGTGAACAACTCATTATGGAAATGACAGGTCGCGAATTACGTCCTAACGATAGAACAGTCGATGTGACTATTCGTCGTATTCGTAAGCATTTTGAGTCTGAGCCAGGTGATATTGAGTTAATTGTCACGATTCACGGTGAAGGCTATCGTTTCTGTGGTAGCGTAGACGCCTAATCTTAAAAGTGTTACAAAAAAAACCACCTACTAAGGTGGTTTTTTTAATCTTATTAATCATCACTCAACGTGATAGGCTCAAGCGACAAATATTATGACGCTGGTTTACTGCGACGACCGCGACTCGGTGATGATTTACCCCGTCCATCACCTGTTTGTGCCGCAGCAGCTGCCTGCGCTCCACCCGTTTTAGTCGCGTTGCCACCAGAACGTGAACGTGGTTTACGCGGCTTCTTTGGCTTTTTTGCTTTTGGTGTTTTAAGCGGTGCTTGCATCACGCCAGACACAGATAAACCTTCCACTTCCAGCACTTCAATGTGTTCGCCAATGAGATTTTGGATATCATTAAGCTGTTTGATATCTTCATTAGTAGCAAACGATACTGCATGCCCAGTTGCTCCAGCTCGACCCGTACGGCCAATACGGTGTACATAATCTTCTGGCACGTGGGGTAAGTCATAATTAATCACATTAGGTAACTGGTCAATATCAATACCACGTGCAGCAATGTCAGTCGCCACTAACACACGTACATCACCTGATTTAAAATCAGCTAATGCTTTAGTGCGAGCACCTTGGCTTTTATTACCATGGATAGCAGCTGCAGTAATATTCTTATTTCCTAACTTTTGCGCAATACGATTAGCACCATGCTTTGTTCTGGTAAATACTAATACCTGCTGCCAATCATTATCTTTAATTAACTTAATCAGTAATGTGGTTTTACTACTTTTCTCAGCATGCACGAGTAATTGTTTCACTAACGGTGTCGTACTATTTTTAGGCGTAACCGATATTTCGATTGGCTCTTGAGTAAACTGTTTCGCTAATTCTCTAATAGGATCAGAGAAGGTTGCTGAGAATAATAATGTTTGTCGTTTGGTTGGAATTAGCTTCATGATACGTTTAATGTCATGAATAAATCCCATATCTAGCATACGGTCGGCTTCATCAAGGACCAGTATCTCAAGTTGACTAAACTTTACGGCATTTTGTTGATGCAGATCGAGTAAGCGTCCAGGAGTCGCAATCAAAATATCACAGCCACGACGTAACCCCTGCATTTGAGGGTTAATCGACACTCCACCAAATACGACCATAGAACGTAATTGGGTATGCTGAGCACACGCTTTAACACTTTCAGCGACTTGAGCAGCAAGCTCACGAGTAGGCGTTAAAATTAATGCTTTGATGTTATTTGGCGATGGACGCTTTGACGTCTCACTTAACAAATTAACGATAGGTAATGCAAATGCGCCGGTTTTACCGGTACCCGTTTGCGCTGCCGCCATAACATCTTGGCCGTCTAAGACAGGGCCGATAGCTTGTTGTTGAATAGGAGAGGGTTGGGTGTAGCCTTGGTCGGACACCGCTTGTAATACAGCTGGCGATAATCCTAAATCAGAAAAACTGGTGGTCATGAATCACTCACAAAAAGGGCACTCAAAACGTGAGTGCTAACGTAACTAATGCATATTAACACATTGCGCTAAATCGGTCTGTTTTAGTTATCTTCTTTCGTCGACTATACTTATCAACCATACGCTTTATAATAGCGCTTTGTGTGATATTGGTAAGAATTAATGCAACATCAAGATGTGATAGTCATTGGTGCCGGTGCGGCAGGGTTATTTTGTGCAGCTACTGCAGCTGCGCGCGGAAGAAGTGTGACTGTGCTAGACCACGCAAAAAAAGTTGGTCGAAAAATACTCATGTCTGGAGGGGGACGCTGTAATTTCACCAATATGTATACTTCACATGAAAATTTTATCTGTAACAATCCTCATTTCACCAAATCAGCATTAAGCCAATACACCCAATGGGATTTCATTGGATTGGTCAATGAATATGGCATTGCTTATCATGAAAAAACCCTGGGTCAGTTATTTTGTGATGACTCAGCTAAACAAATCGTTTCACTGCTTATGTCCGAATGTGCAAAGCATCAAGTGACAGTCACGACGGCATGCGAAATACTGACGATAAATAAACATGAAAAAGGCTATCATTTATCGACATCCAAAGGCCAATATAGTTGTGAGTCATTAGTCATTGCCACCGGCGGATTATCAATGCCGAAGCTGGGTGCAACACCCTTTGGCTATCAAATTGCAGAACAGTTTGGTATGCAGGTCACTCCCACCAGAGCAGCATTAGTTCCATTTACCTTGCATACGCATGACAAGGATGTACTAGCAGAGCTTAGTGGCGTGAGTGTAGAAGCGGCAACAACATGTGCTAATACACGATTTAATGAGGGGATTTTATTTACGCACCGGGGATTAAGTGGCCCTGCTGTATTACAAATCTCTTCTTATTGGGAAGCCGGTGATACCGTAGAAATCGATTTACTACCATCTCTCGATTTAACCGTAGAGCTAAACCGAGCACAAACTCAACAGCCTAACGTACAGCTATCCACTGTTCTATCGACCTGGTTCCCTAGGCGTCTCATCGCGCAATTATTGGGATATTTTGAAATAGAAAATAAACCAATGAAACAATACCAAGGTAAGCAACTCGAGCATATCGCTAATCAATTCAAAGCATGGCAACTTAAGCCTAATGGCACAGAAGGTTATCGTACCGCCGAAGTCACCTTAGGCGGAGTCAACACCGATCATTTCTCATCCAAAACCATGGAAGCCAAAGACCATAAGGGACTATTCTTTATTGGTGAAGTACTAGATGTGACCGGCTGGCTCGGTGGCTACAATTTCCAATGGGCATGGAGTAGTGGATACGTAGCCGGCCAAGTTGCTTAAGAGTATGCTCAATTATATCAATAAGTTAGGGATTATCTAAATCATCAACAAATTGAAGTATTTCATCAGGATTAAAAGGTTTCAATATATTTGGGGTGAAAACAAAAAAGGCATAGAAATGTAATCTATGCCTGTTTATTTTTTAAGAACATTTTTTAAAATTAGATATCGTCAGAATTCATAGAACCGATTTTGTGAATGGATAAATCAGCACCTTTATATTCTTCTTCCTCGCTTAATCTTAAGCCAGCTAGTTTTTTCACACCACCATAAACGATAATACCGCCTACGATTGCAATGACTATACCTAGAGCAGTACCGATTAACTGTGACACTAACGATACGCCACCTAAACCACCCAATGCTTCAGTTCCAAAGATGCCAGCAGCAATCGCACCCCACGCACCACATACACCGTGTAATGGCCACACACCTAAAACATCGTCTACTTTAATTTTGTTTTGCATCACGGTAAATAACCAGACAAATAACCACCCTGCAATACCACCAACGACTAACGAACCAATCGGATGCATTACATCAGAGCCTGCGCAGACGGCGACTAAACCAGCTAATGGACCGTTGTGAATAAAACCAGGATCATTTTTTCCAAACCACATCGCCGTTAAGATACCACCTACCATAGCCATTAATGAGTTTGCTGCCACTAAACCACTGATCCCATCGACTGTTTGTGCAGACATGACATTAAAGCCAAACCAACCAATACTCAAAATCCATGCACCCAGTGCTAAAAATGGAATATTTGATGGGGCAAAGGCATTCAACTTACCGTTTTTGTAACGTCCATTGCGCGAACCTAATAACACAACTGCGACTAATGCTAACCAACCGCCCATACCGTGCACGACAATTGAGCCAGCAAAATCATGGAACCCTGCACCAAACGACGCTTCTAGCCATGCTTGAAAACCATAGTTACCATTCCAGATAATCCCTTCGAAGAATGGATAAACAAAGCCAACAATTAAACCTGATGCAATTAAGAAAGGATAGAAACGAGCACGCTCTGCAATACCACCAGAAACAATGGCTGGAATGGCAGCTGCAAAGGTCATCAAGAAGAAAAACTTCACTAGATCATATCCATTGTTAGCACTTAATTCAGCCGCACTCGCATAAAATGTCGTATCGTATGCAATTAGATAACCAATGAAAAAGTAACATAAACATGACACGGCAAAATCAGTCATGATTTTGATCAATGCGTTGACTTGGTTTTTATTACGTACGGTACCTACTTCTAGAAAAGCAAACCCGGCGTGCATGGCAAATACCATTATCGCACCAAGCAAAATAAATAATGTATTGGTGCCCTGGAGTAATGTCTCCACTGCGCTATTAACTGTATCCATTGAATATACTACCTTTAAAATCTAATCTAATGTGTGTAAATTTATCTACACCACTTATCGTCATCTCGCCAATACACAAATGAGGTATGGTCGAAATGAATTTTAATGTCGAAGCATCAAAATAGTGCTGTTGTGATGGTCATAATATAGCTTATTATCATAGTGAATGACCAACTTTGCTATTAATAGCAAGAATCATTCCTACATTAAAAAATTTTAAGCCATTGATATTACTAAATTTTTATTATGTCTATATAATTGCACCACATCTAATGCACTGATTTGGTGATAATTGCACCATATAAATGATTTATAATCTGAATATTACCCATAACAGGAGCTTCCTTTGCACCAATCTATTGCTTTTTTATCTACTGATGATCTTGAAGATTATTTTGTTTGGGATAATTTGTTGATTCAGCCTTTCTCTCAGCATGGTGTTCACGTCGATGTTATTTCTTGGCATGCTATTGATATTGATTGGTCACAATATGATGCTGTCATTGTACGAAGTACATGGGATTATCAAGAACATGCAGATGCTTTTATCGACAAGCTCATTGAAATCACAAAGCATGATACGGTATTAATTAACCCATTATCATTGATGCAATGGAACATTTCAAAACGCTATCTACAAATATTGCAAACACAAGGTATCACCATCATCCCTTCAGTATTTTTTGATTCAGTAGCCATATCTGATATTTATGCCCAGTTTGCATATTTTGACACCCAAGAAATCATTATCAAACCACTTATCAGTGCTAATTCAGATAATACTTTTCGTCTTGACCATACTAACTTAATGGCCCAAGCAGGCCCTCTGTCGAATATTTTTTCCACCACGCCTTGTGTCATACAACCATTCTTAGATAGCGTTATAAATGAGGGTGAGTACTCACTTTTTTATTTTAATGGTGAATATAGCCATACAATTAGAAAAGTCCCTAAGTCAGGTGATTTTCGTGTTCAAGAAGAACATGGTGGTGAACTGATTACAGTCATCCCGGATGAACGACAGTTAAGTGCTGCCGCTAAAGTACTTGCTGCACTTCCTGAAAAATCGTTATATGCACGTGTCGACTTAATAAGGAATCCACGCGCTCAGAAAGATGATATCTGGCAACTGATGGAAGTAGAGCTCATTGAGCCATCTTTATATTTCAATATGGATGAGGCATCGCCTGAACGCTTCGTTCAAGCGACACTCAATTATCTTGCCTAACGTTCAATATCCCGGACAACTCGATCCCGGACTGCTCGCTCCAGATCGACTCTGTTCTGAGCGACTCCCTTCAGAGCGACTCTATTCTGAGCGACTCTATTCTGAGCGACTCGATCCTGAGTCCGCTTTACACTGACCTGTTTGGGCGGTAACTTGACTGGTGCTCGCACCACTTTTTGATCAGAGGTATTACGTTGAATCCGTTTAGGTGGCAATTTAACGGGAACACGTTTTACCGGTGCGACTCGTACCTGACCGGCTGAGTGATTATCAGGAGTATGACTATTAACACGACGTTTATTATTTAGCTTTTGGTTATTGCGATGCTTACTGCCCCCTTGATATTGACGGTCTCGCTTAACATCTGAACGTTGGTTATTCAGACGTTTACCTCCGTTCCAGCGCTCATTGCGATGTACATTATGAGCACGATGAGAAGCATGTAAACGGCGCGAAAAAAGCTGATGACGCTGTTTAATATGATAATGATCACGCCAAAAATGATGACTTACATAGCTAAATGGATTCCAGTTAATAGAGACGTTACCTTGTGACATATGTATGCCGAGTCGGTGGGGCTTATTATAATGACGATAGCTGTGGTGTTTAATATGGCGATAATTCCATATCCGCGGTTGCTGGCCATGCCACCAAGTACCATAAACGTATAATGGATCATACGTCGGTACAAATATCACTTCAGGGTCAGCTGACTCGATAAAGATTTTTGTCTCTTTTTCTATTACTTTAACGTAATCATCCGAAACAAGATTACCGCTGTTTTGAGCTTGTTGACGCAAATAGGCGACACGCGATACCACTAAATTATAATCACTCTCTACCGCATCTCCTAAATACTCAAGATATTCTAAATCTTCAGTGAGATTTGCGATCACATCTGCAAAAGGCAATAACGCAATCACACTGGGATCCCATGGCTTACCACGCGCTAATTCAACGAGTTCGTTTGCATCCCATTCGTTGTGCTGTTCAATCAATGCTTGGGCTTGGATCAAATCCATCGGCTGCACTACAGCTGCAAAGATATGCTCAAGTAACGAATCAGGATATAACGCAATTGGCGCTAATGCACTGTCGAGGACCGTAACTATTTCATCGTTTTCGGTAGCAGCTGGCTGTCGGGGTACATAACTTGTGGTAGTCGTCGTCATCGTTTTGTGAGGTGGAGATTTAATAAACCCATATTTGACCTCACCTTGATATGGCGTATGAGCAATCACACACCCAGATAAGCTAAGCGTTGTTAAGCTAATGGCAGCACCAGTAATGATACGCTGCCAACGTGGTAGGTTTGATTGAGCTGTTTTGACTAACATAGACCCTCCTAAAGGGAATGAGTTACGTTAATCATAGTTATAGATCGATTGAACTTAACACAAACTGAATAGCGTTAAGTATGTGGTGATAAGAAAAGCTATTTAAATAAGTGTGGATCAAACTCATGACCAAGCTTTTCAGTCTTGGTCTTTAGATACCCTTTATTATCTTTAGTCATGCCATGATCAATCGGTTTACGCTCAACAACTTCAATCCCTAAAGAGGTTAATGCATTGATTTTTTTCGGGTTATTAGTCATCAAAGTCACTCTGTTAATCCCCAAATGGTGTAACATAAACTGACAAATATCATATTCTCGTAAATCAGCATCAAACCCTAAATGTTCATTTGCTTCAACCGTATCCAGCCCAGTATCCTGCAATGCATAGGCTTTGATTTTGTTCAATAAGCCAATGCCACGACCTTCTTGTCTTAAATATAATAAGACACCCGAACCATGCTCGACAATGTTAGCTAAGGCTTTTTCGAGTTGAAAACCGCAATCACAGCGTGTCGAAAACAATGAATCACCGGTTAAACACTCTGAATGCACACGAATATGCACAGCGTCATCTGGGAGCCATTCACCATAACTTAATGCCACGTGTTCTTGCTGATTGCGTGTGTCCACAAATCCATGGATCGTGAAATCTCCAAATCGTGTTGGTAGCTTCGCTTTACTGACAAATTCAAACATCGATACTGGCATGTTTAGGTATTCTCGTGTGATGGTTGATAAACATGTTGGTCGCACTAACGACTAACCTTGTCTATTTTAAAGGATAACAATGGGATTAGCATCATATAAAATCAACCCCACCATAGTAAATTCGACTATTTACTCCATTACGAAGAGCACGATAAGGCAATTCCCTTATCCCCTATCGAGGGTGGAGCAGCAAATCGGTCTATCTTGGTTGTCGCATCAAACGGATTCTTTAATATTTCTAAATAAGCATGAAATAATGAAAAATCACCTTGTTCAGCAGCTTCAATGACTGCTTGAGCATGATGGTTGCGCAGCACAGTATGTGGATTCGCTAAACTAATTCGTGACTGTAAGGTGGTAAAATCGATTTCTTGTAACGCTACTTCTGCTTTAAATGCAGCTAACCATTCATCAAATAAGCCAATATCCACATATTCATTGCGGAGTAATGTTAATGAATCCCAATCAAGATGCCCCGCTAGTTGTCTAAAACTAATATGATAATCACGCTTAGGACTTTGTAATAACTTCATAAACAATGTCATCATCGCCAATGCTGTATCCGTCGTTTCAGTTAATCCAAATCGTTTGAGCATCAAATGATGATAGTGCTCTACCAATATAGGTTCAAACGTATCTAACGCATCGGTAATATCTTCTGTAGTGACAAACGGCCGGAATGCTTGTGCCAGTGCGTTGAGATTCCAAAGACCGATACTTGGTTGCTGGGAAAAACGATAACGTCCCTGATGGTCAGATTTATTGCACACATAATGCGGTTCAAAATCATCAAAAAATGCATATGGGCCATAATCAAATGTAATCCCATGAATCGACATATTATCCGTGTTCATAACACCATGGTTAAAGCCAACGACTTGCCAATGTGCGATTAATCGTGCGGTATCAGCAATTATTTGCGTTAACATCGCTAAATGCGGGTTTTGGCAATCTACACACTGCGGAAAATGATGCGCTAAAGTGTAGTCCATTAATTGTTGGAGCTTAGGGGTGGCAATATCTGCTGCCACACCCGGTTCACGATCATGGTAAAAGTATTCAAAATGCCCAAACCGTAAATGACTTGGCGCAGTGCGTATCAGCATCGCAGCTTTTTCTTGTTGTTCACGATAAACCGGCTCATTAGAACTAATCAAACATAAGGCGCGAGAGGTTGGAATACCTAAATGAAATAAAGCTTCACTGGCCAAATATTCTCGTATAGTCGAACGCAAGACTGCACGCCCATCCGCGTGTCGTGAATAAGGTGTGGGACCTGCACCTTTAAGATGTAAGTCTTGTCGCTGACCTTGATTATCCACTATTTCACATAACAGCAGACCGCGTCCATCTCCTAGCTGTGGATTCCAATGACCAAATTGATGCCCACCATATTTCTGGGCCACGCTATGTTGAGTTAAGAGGGACTCAGACCCAAATAACTGCTGCATAAACGTATCATTATCTTGCCATTGAATGGGTAACCCTAATGCTTCCCACAGCGCATGATTAACCACTTGTAGTTGAGGCTGATAAATCACCGTCGGTTTGATTGGGGTAACTAAATCAGCCAACTCATCGGCATAAGAATGTTGGTATTTATAGGGTTCAATATAAGATTCAGACATAGATCTCTAATAATAGTTTATCATTGAAATAAAGTAAGCTAACGCTTTAGAATTTGCTAGCATAACAACAGTTTGGCACTATTTCGCTACACATTTAAGTTTTATACGCACGCTTTAGCTTAAATGTTTAATCCATTTATCGCGTTTACGGGTAATAATCAGTGTCCAATTTAAGGAAATATTATGCCTACTCTACATCATTTAAATCATTCTCGCTCACAACGTATTTTATGGTTATTTGCAGAACTTGGTTTAGATTTTGATATACAAACTCATTATCGAAATCCAACAACATCATTAGCACCGGATTCATTAAAATCGATTTTTGAACTCGGACGCTCTCCGGTAGTGACACTGGATGACGAAATGCAAACCCCATTAGCTGAATCTGGAGCGATTGTTGAGTACTTTGCTCAAACCTATCCTGACGCCTTATTAACCTATCAGGCGGGTGATGCAAATTACATCCAATACTTATATTGGCTGCATTTTGCTGAAGGAACCATGATGCCGCCATTAATTGCAAAGCTCGTATTAGGCAAAGCAAAAGCCAAAAAGAAGCCGATCATTATCAAAACCATTGCGGATAAAGTCATTGATGCGATTCTAAATGCCTACTACGATAAAAATTTTGCTGAGAACGTCGCACATGTTGAAAAACACCTTGCCCGTCAAGCGAATAAAGGGATAGATTATTTTGTCGGCGAACGTTTAACGACGGTCGATTTTATGATGCTTTTTCCACTAGAAGCAATGCTCGCCAGCCAGCCTTCTAATGTACCACAACATATCAAAGCTTACGTAGAACGGATGCAGGCAAGACCGGCATACCAGGAAGCCCTAGATGCAGGCGGAGAATATAACTTTGGCCCGAAAAAATCGGCATAAATGCGGTTTGAATACGACAATTAATGAGTCTCTTAGGAGACTACTTAAACGACAATTATTGTGATTGAACATGTTGAGTGATCAAATTAATAAACTGATCACCATATCGTTCGAGTTTGACTTGTCCTACGCCGGATACAAATAAGAAATCACTCGCTTCCATTGGTAAATTTTGAGCCATATCGACTAAGCTGGCATCCGAAAATATCACGTATGGTGGTTTACCTATCTCATCTGCTAACCGTTTACGCAGATGCTTCAACTTCGCAAATAATTCTTTGTCATAACTAACATTAGCTAGTTTCTGCTGTTTCTTACTGGTCCCGCTTAAGCGTGGCACTGCTAGTGTTAATGGTTCTTCCCCACGTAATATTGGTTTTGCCGCATCGGTTAACCGCAGAACGGCATAATTAGTAATATCAATAAACAAATATCCTTTATGGATCAGCTGATTAATAATATTAACCCAATACTCATCGGCTTTATCTTTACCGATCCCAAATGTAGATAATTTATCATAACCTTGTTCAACAATACGTTGCAGTTGACGACCTTTGATCACTTCAACGACTTGATTTATCGTGCCTATCTGACGCATTCGATAAATACACGATAATACTTTTTGGGCCGATTCTAAGCCATCAAAATGCTTTGGCGGATCGATACACACATCACAGTTACCACATTGCGTTTGACTAGCTTCAGAAAAATAATTAAGTAATACTTGTCGGCGACACGTTTGTGCATCCCCAAAACGTTCCATCGCCTCAAATTTTTCAAGTTCCACTTCAATCCGATGACTTTCTGAAGATTCTATCCATTGTTTGATCCGTGCCGCATCCTTTTCATCAAATAATAATAATGCTTCTGAAGCTAAGCCATCGCGCCCTGCTCGGCCCGTTTCTTGGTAATAAGCTTCAATACTTCGAGGTAAGTCATGATGTACCACATAACGCACATTAGATTTATTGATCCCCATACCAAAGGCAACCGTGGCGACCATAATATCAATATTATCATTTTGAAAATCACGCTGAGCCTGAGCGCGTTCTTCTTGGGTTAGTCCGGCATGATAAGCCCCACATTTAAAGCCTTTAGCGTAGAGTTTGTTGCGCACCTCATCCACTTTGTTCCTTGAAGAACAGTAAATAATTCCACTCCCTTCATGAGCGTGAATAAATCGTACGATTTGATCCAGCGGTTTAAATTTAGGAATAACTGTGTAACGAATATTCGGGCGGTCAAAACTGGCTAAATGCACATGAGGGTGATTTAAATGCAACTGAGTTTGAATATCTTCTCGAGTTGCAATATCGGCAGTGGCCGTTAGGGCCATAATAGGAATATATGGAAATATTTGTCGGAGCTGACCTAAATTACGGTAATCTTGTCTAAAGTCATGTCCCCAGTGAGAGACACAGTGAGCCTCATCAACTGCGATTAAACTAATATCGAGTTCGGATAAACGCTCAATAAAGTACGGTTGTAAAATCCGTTCAGGTGCGACAAACAAAATATCTGTTTGTCCATTATGTAAGCGTTGATAAACTTGCGTGATTTCTGCTCCATCTAACTGTGAACTGATCATATCAGCGCGAATACCAACCGCAAGACATTGCTCCATTTGGTCTTGCATGAGTGAAATCAAGGGTGAAACAACAATCGTTAAGCCAGTATTGATGACAGCGGGCACCTGATAACACAAGGATTTACCACCACCGGTAGGCATTAAAACCAAGCAATCTTGTTGCGCTAATGACGCTTCAATTATAGCTTGCTGACCCTTACGGAAATCACTATAACCGAAGGTGTTTTTTAATGTGGTATGTAATAAATCAGCTGTCATTTGAGGTGATATTGGCTCTACTAGATATGGTTATATTAATACAAGATACACATAGATCTGATAAGTATCATTGTCAGACAACAGATCTCAAAAATAAGATCATATACTAAATTGTAGCATTTGATGAAGAGAATAGAGACAACACTGTTAACTATTTATGATCGTACTATCTAACCTATAATTGATAAGGGAGTCATCCACTTAGGTGATATATGAATCATTATGATAAGCAACCATAGGTAAATTCATTAAGTGGTTGCTTGCTTTGATAAGTTACTTCACAATTGCGCCTGTCTTATTTCATTTCACTGGCCTTTCATGCAAGAATCTTCGACCCCGCCACACTCAGCTTCAGGCTTAACTTCTACCCAGGCAGGTATGTTATTTGCGATTTGTGCTTATACCATGTGGGGCATTGCACCTATCTATTTTAAGCAGTTGTTACATGTCGATGCTGTTGAAATCTTAATGCACCGTATTATTTGGTCAGCACTCGTATTGGCTGGATTGATCCTCGGACTTAATCATATTAACAAAGTCACCACTGCGCTTGCTGATAAAAAAGTCATGGGATTATTAGTCTGTGCGGGAATGTTACTTGGCGGCAATTGGTGGCTGTTTATCTGGTCAGTCAATAATGACCATCTATTAGAAGCTAGCCTTGGTTATTACATTAATCCCCTATTTAATGTTCTATTTGGCTTTATATTTTTAGGCGAACGTTTTCGACGTTTGCAAAAAGTTGCAGTGCTATTAGCGTTTATTGGCGTGGCGATTTTAATAGTGTCGTTTGGTGATGTCCCATACATCGCACTGTCTTTGGCATTAAGCTTTAGCTTATATGGCTTGGTCCGTAAGCAAATCAATGTCGACTCGATACCGGGACTGTTTATTGAAACGGTTTTGATGCTGCCTTTAGCGCTGGGTTATTGGTTGTGGACGGATTCACCCACCAGTAACTTTGCCAATAACAGTACAACAATAAATGTCTTATTTATCTGCGCGGGCTTAGTCACCACAGCTCCGCTGCTATGTTTTACTTCAGCAGCACGCCGTATCATGTATTCGACCCTTGGATTTTTCCAATATATTGGCCCGACACTGATGTTTGTCATCGCGATTATGGTTTACAACGAACCTTTCAATATTGAGCGTGTGATTACCTTTGGGTTTGTTTGGTTAGCCCTGGCGGTGTTCACTTATGATGGTGTCAGGCACTACCGAAAACAAAAGAAATTACTTAACACTTAAGCTTAATAGATCCCTTATCTAAAATCGCGGTAGTCTTAATACCGCGTTCACATTAACACGGCGATAACTTCGCATACGCGAGCACCAGCCATTTAGCACCGAAATCATCAAAATTCACTTGAACTCGTGCACTCTCGCCTGAGCCTTCATAGTTTAAGACGGTCCCATCACCAAATTTGTTGTGACTCACACGCATTCCCAATGAGAACCCACTTTCACTAAAGGCTTCATGTGAGGTGCTGGGGCTAAAGCGGTTGTGCACAGGTTGAGACACATTTTGTCGCAAGCGTATTTCTTCGATACATTCTTTGGGGATCTCTCGAATAAAGCGACTGGCAGTATGAAATTTATCTTGGCCATATACTCGACGCGTTTCAGCATGAGTAATGTAAAGTTTTTGCATCGCACGAGTCATACCCACATAGCATAGACGACGTTCTTCCTCGAGACGACCAGGTTCATCATTAGTCATCGCACTAGGGAACATTCCCTCTTCCACACCCGCTAGAAATACTAAAGAAAACTCTAACCCTTTCGCAGTATGGATAGTCATCATTTGAACGGCATCTTGGTGTTTCTCAGCTTGTCCTTCACCCGCTTCTAATGATGCGTGAGCGAGAAATGCTGATAATGGCGTCATATCATCAGCCTCTTCAGGCACTTCAAATTGCTTACAAGCCGTCACTAATTCTTCTAAGTTTTCCACTCTAGCCTTCGCTTTCTCGCCTTTTTCAGCTTGGTACATCGCGACTAAACCAGATGCTTTTATAACATGATCGGTTTGCTGCTCTAATGGCAATGGTTTGATGTCATTACTCATATTCATGATCAAATCAACAAAGCCTTGGAGTGCATTACCTGCACGTCCTTTTAATCGTTTCTCTTGCAGCATCATGACCGACGTTTGCCACATAGATTGCTCTGTCTCACGTGCTACTTCTCGGATTTGCGACAACGTTTTATCACCCATGCCACGCGTTGGTGTATTCACTACACGTTCAAACGCAGCGTCATCTAATGGGTGATTAATCATGCGCAGATAGGCCAGTGCATCTTTGATTTCTTGACGCTCGAAGAATCGTTGACCACCATAAATTCGATAGGGAATAGCTTCTTGCAGTAACGCCTCTTCCAGTACTCGTGATTGAGCATTATTGCGATATAAAATGGCACAATCAGACAAAGCATACCCTTGATCCATCCACTCTTTGATCCGAGCTACGATAAAACGTGCTTCATCTAGCTCATTGAAACCTGCATAGAGCTTTATCTTTTCGCCGTCAGCATCCTCAGTCCATAGCTCTTTACCCAAGCGTCCGGCATTATTATCTATCACCGCATTAGCCGCTTTCAAAATATGCCCTGTGGAACGATAATTCTGTTCTAAACGAATAGTATCCGCACTCGGGAAATCTTTGAGAAAGTGTGAAATATTTTCAACATTCGCGCCGCGCCACCCATAAATAGACTGATCGTCATCGCCTACGATCATCATATTATTACTCGGTGCTGATAACAGACGTAACCACGCATATTGTATATTATTGGTGTCTTGGAATTCGTCTACCAATACCGCGCGAAATCGCTCTTGGTAATGCTGACGAATACGGTCATTATCGCGCCACAGCTCATACGCTCGGAGCAGTAATTCTGCAAAATCAATCAACCCAGACCGGTCACAAGTTTGTTGATATGCTTGGTAAATATCACGCATTTTTTGCTGGTTCGCATCCCCATAAGTATCAATATCTTTGGGGCGTAAACCTTCGTCTTTATTACCATTGATATACCATTGGGATTGCTTAGCTGGCCAATCTTTCTCATCCAAGTTCATTGATTTAATAATGCGTTTGATCAGGCGATGCTGATCATCTGAATCTAATATCGTAAAGTTCTCAGGTAGATTAGCTTCGGCGTAATGAGCACGCAATAAACGATGTGCGAGCCCGTGAAAGGTACCAATCCACATATGATGCAGTGACTGGCCTTTGAGTTGTTCAATCCGTCCGCGCATTTCACGGGCAGCTTTGTTTGTAAACGTGACCGCCAGAATAGAAAAAGGAGATAAGTTTTCGACTTCCATCAACCACGCAATACGATGGACTAGTACTCGTGTTTTACCACTGCCTGCACCGGCTAAGATCAACATATCTTGCGCAGGAGCGGCGACCGCTTGACGCTGTTTATCATTAAGCCCATCAAGTAATCGAGATACGTCCATCCATTAAGCCTTTTTTATATGTTGGGGTAGAGAAAAATTAATTATAACAAAAACTGTTGATATATACAGTATTCAGACCCAATGCAATAAATCCGAAAAACGATCTAACTGCACATCGGGTAAACATTTGACCGGCTCATGAGTTATATTCATGGGACGGTCTGCTGCATACCAAGCTGATTTATAGCCATTTTGATAAGCACCTAACACATCATTAATCATATTATCGCCCACATGTAATATGTATTGCGGTGCAATCCCCAATGCCTGTGATGCTTTAACAAACATATCTGAATGAGGTTTTGCGCGATGATCGATACTCGCATGATAGACGTGCGTAAAATATTCACCAATGCCAATGGTATCGACATTCACATTCCCATTGGTGATCGCTACAAGGGGGATCTTACCCGCAAGTGATGCCAATACATCGGTGTAATGTTTTGGTACGGTAAAATTACTGCGCTGAGCGTAAAAATAAGTAAAGCAATCATGAGCCGCTGCTTCTAACGTATCGTCAGCATAACCGACAGAGGCGAACCCTAATCTTAACGTCGCTAAACGCAATCGCCCCATGTCATATTTGATAACTGGCGAGTTTTGCAATGCACATTGTTTAAAAGTAAACCATTGTTCTTTGGAAATACTGGCTGCTTTTGGATAATGCTCAGTAATATACTGAGACAAGGCAGCCTCAGCCGCATATATATATGGCATGTTGTCGTATAAAGTGTCATCCAAATCAAAGGTCATTGCTCGAATTACACCGAATTTTCGGTAAAAAATCATTTCTTCGCCCTAGGATGCGCGTTGTCATACACGCCAGCTAAATGTTGAAAATCCAAATGAGTATATACTTGAGTGGTGGCTAAATTTGCATGACCTAACAGCTCTTGCACCGCGCGTAAATCACCACTAGATTCTAATACGTGCGTGGCGAAAGAATGGCGCAGTTTATGGGGTGAAATATGCGTATCCATGCCTTGTTTGGTGGCAAGTTGTGTCAATCGTTTAGCAACTTGCCGATTCCCTAACCGTCCCCCTCGCTGAGACAAAAATAACGCCGGCTCATCAGGTGCCGCACTAGTGATAAATTGTACCCGCCATAAAAGCCAATCTTGTACTGCCCTCCATGCATGTTCGCCAATTGGCAAACGCCGTTGCTTACCACCCTTACCATTAACATTTAAGATATGATCATCCAGCACATCCAGTAAATTTAGCCCGGTGACCTCAGATAAACGCAAACCACACCCATACACCAGTTCAAACATCGCTTTATCACGAGCTTCATGTACTGATTCTGGTGTGAAATTTAATAAACCTTCTAACTGTTCTACATGTAAATGTTTTGGCAAGGGTTTGCCCATCTTAGGGGCGTTAACTGCCTCAGCAGGGTTCTGAGTCAATTGATGTTGCTCCACCAAAAAGTGACAAAACTGCCGCAGCGCACTGAGTCGTAATGCAATACTACGGGCACTTAATCCGGCTTTTTTAGATAGGCCCACCATGCGTTTCACTTGTTCAACAGTCAAGTTAGACCAATTCTTTAAAGTTAGTAAGTCTTTACATACTAGAATATGATTGATATAGGCGGATTGGGTATGAATTGAGTATTGGCGCTCAACTTTGAGCTGTTCGGCAAACGCCTGCACCCACTTATCATCGTGTAATGGTAAATGTGGTACAAATGATGTCATAAGCCAATTATTCGTCTTGGTCAGGTAAAATACGCGCTAACACTTGCTCTAATAATTGCTTTAACTGGAGCAAAAATAACGTATCCATTTCAGGTTGGAAATGAGTCGCAGAAGCACTGCCTACAGCCAAAAATCCAAAGGGCTCTTTGTCGCCCAATAACATCAATGCACATGATTCAACCGAACCGTCGTTAAAAATTTGCTTGGTTTCGTTTTGCGATAAACGACCGAAGAAAAAATCCGATTGCTTAAAACGCTTATCAATCAGCGCATGATGTTTAAAATCAGCAAATCTGGTTTCTTTAATGAATAATTGTACGCACACTTCGGCTAGTGCTAATTCACCCTGAAAACATGCATGTAAGGCAGCTTCAACATCAACCAGCGTGTCACAGGTATATAAACGTTGCAGTAGTTGCGCGTAAATTTGAAACAACTGTTCGTTATTATCGGCATTGCGGATCAACGCTGCTAGCTCTTGACGCTGTGAATGCAGCTGTTTACGGAGCTGCTCCGCTTGAAGCTCCACCAAAGACACCGTTCCACGTTGCTGGTGAGGTATGATTAACTCAGCCGTTAACTCTGGATATTCTACAAAGAATTCTTCATTATCACGTAAATATTGAGCGACTTCTTTGGCGCTTAATGTTTGACTGATATCGGGTTGGGTCATAATACTATTTTTCCATCAAATACATGTTCTGCAGGGCCCGTCATCTTGATCGTATGATCATCGCCTTGCCAGCGAATGGTTAATGGCCCTCCTGGTAAGGTCACATTCACTTCAGTGCCCAGTTTACCTTGTTGCTGGCCAATCGCTACCGCTGCACACGCGCCGCTACCGCAAGCTAGTGTTTCTCCGACGCCACGCTCAAACACGCGTAACTTGATATTATTTTCATCAATGATCTGCATGAAGCCTACATTCACTTTTTGCGGAAAACGTTCGTGAGATTCAAGTAATGCACCCACTCCCAACACATCATAAGTGTCAATATCATCCACTACCATAACGCAGTGGGGGTTCCCTAAAGAAACTGCACCACAGAAAAAAGTCTGGTCGGCTTCACGAATAATATAGGTGTTTTCTTGTTTTTGAGCTTTCATCGGCACATCATCTGGAGCAAAACGTGGACGCCCCATGTTCACCGTAACCTGTCCATCCTTTTCCAAATAAAGCATAATTTTGCCCGCCTTGGTGCTGACAGAAATTTTTGTTTTATGAGTCAGGTTTTTATATTTCACAAACCGCGCAAAACACCGTGCGCCGTTGCCACATTGTTCCACCTCAGAACCATCGGCATTGAAGATGCGATAGTGAAAGTCTTGATCAGGATCGTAAGGAGGTTCAACTAATAATAATTGGTCAAAACCCACACCAAAATTACGATCCGCTAACTGCTGGATGCGCTCCGGGGAAAAGTAAATGTTTTGAGTGATGCAGTCCACCACCATAAAATCATTACCAAGACCATGCATCTTGGTGAATTCAACCAACATTATTGGCCGCCTTTAATAAATATCATCATTGAAAGTAGTTTACTGGACTTTATGTTCGTTGTGCCATAAATCTTCAACTTTTTCACGTTCACGCACTACAATAACATGATCTCCATCGACCATGATCTCTGCTGGACGAGCACGGGTGTTATAATTTGATGCCATCACAAAGCCATATGCGCCGGCACTTTTCACCGCGAGAATATCATCCGGCACAATCGCTAATTCACGGTCTTTACCTAAGAAATCTCCCGTTTCACACACGGGCCCCACAACATCATAAACAGCAGCGGCTACATCGTCTCTTGGTGTAATGGGCACAATATTTTGCCAAGCACTGTAAAGGGCTGGACGTAACAAATCATTCATCGCCGCATCAATAATTGCAAAATGCTTGTCTTCGTTTTGTTTCAAAAATTCAACTTTAGTGAGTAACACACCCGCATTTGCAGCAATCGCACGACCTGGCTCCATGATAATTTTCATGTGCTCACGACCTTGCATCTTTTGTGCAATAGCAGAAGCATATTCTGAAGGTAACGGCGGTGTTTCATTCGCATAAGTCACCCCTAAACCGCCACCTACATCTAAATGTTCGATATGAATATCATGGGTTGCTAATTCATCCACTAACCCTAATAAACGTTCTAATGCATCCACAAACGGTGCCGTTTCCGTGAGCTGTGAACCAATGTGGCAATCCATCCCTTTTATTTCTAAATGAGACAAGGCTTTTGCGTACAAATACGTTTCAACGGCTTTGGTATGTGCGATCCCAAACTTATTTGCTTTGAGACCTGTAGAGATATATGGATGGGTATTTGCATCCACATCAGGATTAATGCGTAAAGATATACGCGCAGGTCTATCTAATTTCGCCGCTACTGCATTGATACGATCTAACTCAGCAAATGACTCGACGTTGAAGCACAAAATGTTTTGTTGCAATGCAAATTCAATCTCATCAGCCGTTTTACCCACGCCTGAGAAAACCACTTTTTGAGGATCACCACCGGCAGCAATAACACGTTTTAATTCGCCACCGGAAACAATATCAAACCCTGAACCTAGTTTAGCCAGGACACTCAACACGCCGATGTTCGAATTTGCTTTCACCGCAAAACACACTAAATGAGGATGATCACCTAATGCTTCATCAAATTTATGCCAGTGACGCTCCAACGTCTTACGAGAATAAACGTAGGTGGGCGTACCATGCTTTGCAGCTATGTCATGTAATGCCACATTTTCTGCATGCAATGTGCCGTTTTGGTAATCAAAAAAATCCATAGTTTATCTCTTATCTTCAATCGCGTTATTGGTGTTGTTTGATGGTGTTTCAGGTTCAGTTGGCTGGGGCGCAGGCTGAGTTTGCGGTTGATTTTGTACCGGTGGTTCAGCCGGTAAACGTAAAGGCCCTTTTTGACCACACCCCGATATTCCCAACAAAACCGATGTGAGCAATACTACAAGGGTGATCAGGCGGAATTGGGATGAACGAGAGGTAAAATTCATAAGCGCGACATCAACTGATTAATAGGCCTTATGATCGGCAACCTGACATGAAAATGCAAGCAATAAAGCGCGGTATTTTAGTCGGATTCATCGTTCTGATATCATCCGACTAAAAATTCAGCACATTAAGTATCTTTCCTACTGAACAAAAAGTTGATTCAAGTATGCCGCAGTGCGGATACCCGCTTGAGAAAGGCGACGGTTAAGCGCATCAATATGGGCATATACATAATTGTAATTTTCACTTTCATTGTTTGTATAAATCCCGTTACGAATGTCATAACTTTCCTGGATCCACACCATAGGATCAGGCTCCATCCATTGAGCTATTTGTTGTGGCGTCATTTTACGTGTTAACCAGTCTGAGTATTCAGTATAAGACAGTTTTTGTTGATCAATAATACCGCTATCCCAAATTCGATGAAGATTCGAGCTCTCCCAAAAGAAATCTAATTTAACATCGTTACCGCCTCGGTCTTTCCCGTTGCCCACATGTAACGGCTGATGCAAATCCCCCACTATGTGCACAATAAAATGCAGTGCCGTCTGCCGTTCGGTTAAGGAACGCTTTGGATCTTTGACCCATTCACTGAACATTTGTAACCCCGTATATGCATCACCTTGTTTCGGTGCACCAACTTCAAGGTATGTGGTGCCATCTGGTACCGTCACATAATGATAAGGACCGGCTTGCTTTTGCCAAAACTCGGCTGGATTAGAGCGATTAAAATCGGCTAAGGTCGAAATTTCCGCTAACGTACGATTTGGAAACAGTTCCGCCATAATCGCTTTTACTTGCGGACTGATATGTTGACTGGCGATTTCACCTGCAATACGGTGCCCATTTTTACCCCAGGCCCACGCAGGGTTTGCTGCAATTAAACTCATTAAGAGTAACGTAATGACAGCTCCAAATGATATTGATCGAATTTGCATGATAATGAATCCCTGTTTACAGTTAAGCGTGTTATTTTATTGTATAACAATTAAGACGGTCTATAGCCCCAGCGCTGCATAATCGTTTGATCCACACCAATATGATCTAGCATACGTGCCACCACAAAATCGACTAAATCAGCTATGCTTTTAGGTTCATGATAAAAGCCAGGCGCAGCAGGCATGATTGTCACACCGATCTTTGATAGTTTGAGCATGTTCTCTAAATGAATCGTCGAAAAAGGCATTTCACGAGGAACGATAATGAGCTGTCCACGCTCTTTAATGACTACATCAGCTGCACGCTCAACCAGGTTATCACTCGCTCCCGTCGCAATAGCTGATAAAGTACCGGTTGAACAAGGACATACGACCATCTGTTTTGGTGCCGCTGAACCTGATGCCACCGGCGAAAACCATTCATCTTTGCCACATGCGATGATTTGGCCTGCTTTAGCGTCAAAACGCTCGGTAAAATAAGCAGCAACAGCTTCGGGTTTACTCGGTACTTTGAGATTTTCTTCTGTCGCTAATACCACTTTGGCCGCTGATGAAATCAGTACGTAAACTTGGTACTCCGCTTTCACTAAGAGCTCCAATAAACGCAGCGCATATGGTGTGCCTGATGCCCCAGTAATTGCTAAGGTAATACGCTTATCCCATGCTGAGGGGGTGGTGAATTGAGCTTGATTCATGAATAATTACTCTTTGTTAAATCGTGCTGATAACGCATTCAATAATTTATCATGAATGCCTGCAAACCCACCGTTACTCATGACTAAAATATGATCAGATGGTTGCGCTTCTTTGACGACAGCTTCTACTAATTTGTCCACATCTTGATAAGGGTGTACTGGCGCCACACTATCGCGCGCAACCTCGTCAATGGACCAGCTTAAGCTGGCAGGTTCAAAAATATAAACCTCATCTGCTTGTGCCCAAGACCCAGTTAACTGATCTTTATGAATACCTAATTTCATGGTGTTAGAACGTGGTTCTAAAATTGCTAAGATCCGTTGTACACCAACATTGGCTTTTAGCCCTTCGACTGTCGTTTTAATCGCAGTAGGATGGTGCGCAAAATCATCATAAACCGTGATATTAGCGACTGTTCCTTTGATTTCCATACGGCGTTTGACGTTAACAAACTCACTTAACGATTCGATAGCAATATCAGTGGTAACGCCCACATTATGGGCTGCTGCAATCGCCATTAAACCGTTATGTACGTTATGATCCCCAATTAAAGACCAATTGACTTCACCTTGAAGTTGACCTTGATAATATACTTCAAAACGTCCGCCATCAGCTTGGGTTTTCTGTGCGGTCCAATCTTTAGAAATAAATTCTTGCGTCGTCCAGCACCCCATTTCCAAGACATCTTGCATGTTGTTATCGTGTTTCTCCGACAATATCAGACCATTGGCAGGTACTGAACGAACCAAATGATGGAACTGTTTTTTGATCGCATTAAGATCATCAAAAATATCAGCATGATCAAATTCAAGATTATTGAGTACCAATGTCCGCGGACGATAGTGGACAAACTTAGAGCGCTTATCAAAAAACGCACTGTCATATTCATCCGCCTCAATGACAAAAAAATTGCCTTCACCAATGCGTGCTGATACGCCAAAATTCTCCGGCACACCGCCAATCAGAAAACCGGGGGTATAACCGGCGAACTCTAAAATCCACGCAAGTACACTAGAGGTTGATGTTTTCCCATGTGTGCCAGCAACAGCCAATACCCAGCGATCTTTCAATAAATTATCTAAGAGCCATTGTGGTCCAGATGTATAGGGTAGATTTCGATCTAATACATATTCGACTGCAGGATTACCTCGTGACATTGCATTACCGATAATGACCATATCGGGCTCAGGTTCAAATTGTGCAACATCATACCCTTCGGTCAATGTAATACCGAGCCCTTCAAGTTGAGTGCTCATTGGTGGATAGACATTTCGGTCAGACCCAGTCACTGTGTGCCCAAGTGATTTAGCTAGTGCGGCTATTCCGCCCATAAAGCTGCCACAGATCCCTAATATATGTACATGCATATCGAATTTCTTTTATGGTAAGTAGGATAATAATCAATATCATACTTTAGCAGATATTAGCCCCATAACCTACCATTAGACGGTTTTGAAATATCAATCTCGGTTAACATCTGCAGTAAATATAGGTACACTAGATATACAGGGAAAGTACAACAATAATAAAAACCTTTCCGATGGAGTTATGCTCCTCTGTACCCTACATCAACATAAAAAGGTTTTTAACTCATGAAGCGACTCAATTCGCGTCTACAACAAGACGGTGCTCCACTAGAACTCATTCTATTAATTCGTACACTTTTAGCTGGCTGTAAAGAAATCTCCTTTCGTGTTTCTCAAGGTGCTTTAGCCGGTGTATTAGGCTCGACCTTATCTGAAAACGTGCAAGGTGAAACCCAAAAGAAGCTTGATGTTATTTCCAACCAAATCCTCAAAGATACCTTAAGTGAATCAGGGTACGTCAAAGCTATTTCTTCTGAAGAAGAAGATGATGTGGTGCCGTGTAATCCAGAAGGTAAGTATTTGGTGAGTTTTGATCCTTTAGATGGATCTTCTAATACAGAAATCAACTCTTTGATTGGGACGATTTTCTCCATCACTCATGCCCCCCAATGGATGGAGCCTGATGATCCTTCCGCATTCCTTCAACCTGGTACCCAAATCGTAGCAGCGGGTTATGTCTTGTATGGCCCGTCAACGATGCTCGCGATGACCACTGGTCGCGGAACTCACCTGTATACATTAGATAAAACCCATGGTGGTTTCTTAGTAACAGAAGCCAATTTACAAGTACCTAAAGATACTAGCGAATTTGCCATTAATGCATCGAATCAACGTCATTGGGAACAACCTATCCAAGATTACGTAAGTGATTTACTTCTAGGGACCGATGGTCCGCGCGGTAAAGATTACAACATGCGTTGGGTCGCAGCGATGGTGGGTGATATTCACCGGGTCTTATGTCGTGGTGGCATATTTGCCTATCCATTTGATAAACGAAATCCCAATAAACCAGGCAAATTACGTCTTCTATATGAAGCCAACCCAATGGCATTTTTGATGGAACAAGCAGGTGGCTTAGCCTCTACTGGTCAAGGGCGCATTATGGAAGTGATGCCGACAGAGATCCATCAGCGTGTACCTGTGATTATTGGTTCTGCCAATGAGGTAGAAGCATGTTTGGGTTATTACAACGATACTCAAAACAACGAATAAAGCGGGATTGCAGCATCATCAGTTGGTTATGCGCCAATATAATCAAGCCGTATATGACGTAAATATGCGGCTTTTTTAGGTTTTACTCAATATTTTTCGTATACTATCTCTTAATCAATATATTATTAAAAATAATTAGAGTCCTACTATGTATCGTTCATTCCACAGTATTCGTTTGTGTCTCAGTTTATGGTTACTCATTGTGACCAGCGCCAGTGCATTAGCTAACACCAGTAAGCCTTCTGAGTTGTATTGGGAAGATATGGTACCCAAAGGTTTTATTGCACCAGAAGTCACTGTCGACCACATGAATAATATGTCACAAGCTGCGCCAAATGCACCGGTACTCGAGGAACTCAACGGTCAATTTGTCAAGATACCTGGATTTGTAGTCCCTTTAGAAGGCACAGCAGAGCTCACTACTGAATTTTTACTTGTCCCTTATTTTGGTGCTTGTATTCATGTCCCGCCCCCACCTTCAAATCAAATCGTCTACGTGACATTTAAAGACGGAGTCCCTATTGATAATTTATATGATGCCGTTTGGGTCGTTGGTACTTTATCAACCAAAGGCTGGAGTGGCGATATTGCCTCAGTGGGTTATACACTTGAAGGAGTTGAAGTTCAGCCTTACGAGTAAGGCCGAATAAACAATGTGGTACTTATACCGGTATCACTTTCCAAGATAGTAGCTGCGCTCTTTGACTATCATCTATTTTAGCAGAGCGCTGCGTTTGATAATCAAAATGGACTAATGTTGTTGACCCTTTAGCGACGAGTTTATCTTGTTGATGTAGCTCTTGATACACGACAAATGAGCTATTCCCTATTCGCTCAATACCCGTTGTGACAGTGACATCATGTCCGTAATGAATTTGCGCGACAAAATCGACTGTGAAACTAGCAACGATTAATGGCCAATTAGCCAAATCCAGCTCAGGGGTAAACACTTTAAAAATAGGTTCTCGCGCCGTTTCAAACCACTGCGGCACTACCGTATTATTCACATGCCGCAACGCATCTGTCTCATAAAACCGAATTTTAAATGTTTCCGTTAACATCATCTATCCTTGCAACATCGGTTTCAAGAAGCGTCCAGTATGAGATATTGCGACCTCGGCTACTTCTTCAGGGGTTCCTTGGGCGATAATTTGTCCACCGCCAGAGCCACCTTCAGGTCCCAAATCAACAATCCAATCGGCTGTTTTAATAACATCCAAATTATGCTCAATAACCACCATAGTGTTACCCGCATCACGCAGTTTGGTTAATACTTCCAATAACTGTTTAATATCATGAAAATGGAGACCGGTCGTAGGCTCATCTAAGATATACAATGTTTGACCTGTATCTCGTTTGGATAGCTCTTTGGCTAATTTGACCCGTTGTGCTTCCCCTCCCGATAGCGTCGTCGCCGCTTGGCCTAAACAAATATAAGATAAGCCCACATCCATCAACGTCTGTAACTTACGGTTAATTGCAGGAATGGCATCAAAGAAATCTCGGGCATCTTCCACCGTCATTTCGAGGATTTCATGAATATTTTTACCTTTATAACGAATTTCTAAGGTCTCGCGATTGTACCGTTTTCCTTTACACACATCGCAGGGCACATAGACATCTGGTAAAAAGTGCATTTCCACCTTAATCATCCCATCACCTTGACACGCCTCACAACGACCGCCTTTAACGTTAAAGCTAAATCTGCCGGGCTTGTAACCGCGAGAACGCGCTTCTTGCGTGCCTGCAAACATTTCACGGATAGGCGTAAAAATACCAGCATACGTTGCAGGATTGGAACGTGGAGTGCGACCAATTGGGCTTTGGTCAATATCCACCACTTTATCTAATAATTCTAACCCTTTCATTGTTTTATATGGCGCGGGTTCACCCAAAGTGGCGTTATTCAGTTCTTTTTGGGCAATTTTATAAAACGTATCGTTAATCAGTGTCGATTTACCCGAACCAGAGACACCGGTCACGCAGGTCATTACTCCTGTTGGAATTTTCAAAGTGACATCTTGGAGGTTATTGCCAGTTGCACCAGTAAGCTCTAGCCATTGCTTATTTTTCGCTTTATTACGCTTCTTAGGAATGGCAATCCCTTCACGGCCAGATAAATACTTACCCGTCAATGAATCAGGCGAGTTTTTAATATCTTCCATCGTGCCTTGCGCAATAATCTGACCACCATGTACACCGGCCCCTGGACCGATATCCACAATATAATCGGCTTCACGGATCGCATCTTCATCATGCTCCACCACGATCACGGTATTACCCAAATCACGTAAATGCCGCAACGTTTGCAATAAGCGCTCATTATCACGTTGATGCAAACCGATCGATGGCTCATCAAGCACGTACATGACCCCCACCAAACCGGCACCAATTTGACTAGCTAATCTAATGCGTTGTGCTTCGCCGCCCGATAAAGTATCAGCGCTTCGTTCTAACGATAGATAGTTCAAACCCACATTGACTAAGAAGTTTAAGCGGTCTTGAATTTCTTTTAAGATCTTCTCTGCAATCGCTGCGCGTTGGCCAGTTAGAGCCAAATTTTTAAAAAAGGCCAGCGAATCGGCAATCGACATGGTCGCCACAGTCGGCAGATTCGTCTTTTCAATAAATACATTTCGAGCTTCTAGACGCAAACGCGAACCCGCACAGGTAGAACAAGGTTGCTGAGCTAAGTATTTAGATAACTCATCACGGACCGTATTGGATTCGGTATCTTTGTAACGGCGCTCCATGTTTGGGATGATCCCTTCAAATGGATGCTTGCGTTGCATAATATCGCCACGTTCATTGATATATTTAAAGCTAATACTTTGACCCTTCGACCCGTTTAGAACAATGTCTTGAGATTTTTTATCAAGTTCATTAAAGGGAGTATTCAAGTCAAATTCATAATGCTCAGCCACCGCTTGCAGCATTTGAAAATAATAATAACTGCGCTTATCCCAACCGCGAATCGCGCCACCCGACAAACTCAACTCATCATTACTCACCACGCGTAGGGGATCAAAAAATTGTCTAGTACCTAGTCCATCACATGTTTGACATGCCCCTGCCGGGTTATTAAACGAGAACATGCGCGGTTCAAGTTCGCTGATTGAATAGCCACAGTGCGGACAAGCAAAATTTGCCGAGAAAATAATCTCCTCCGCAGCCGCGTCATCCATATAAGCAACTTTCGCATTTCCACCAGAGAGCCCTAACGCCGTCTCAAAAGACTCAGCCAATCGAAGCTGTAAATCATCGCGTACTTTAAACCGGTCAACGACCACTTCAATCGTATGTTTTTTATGTAAATCAAGTGGCGGAGGATCGGATAGATCACAGACTTCACCATCAATACGAGCGCGAATAAACCCTTGTGCAGAAAGTCCCTCTAAGGTTTTTAAATGCTCACCTTTACGGTCTTGAACGACAGGCGCTAGTAACATTAACTTAGTCCCTTCCGGCATCGCCAACACTCGATCCACCATTTGGGATATGGTCTGAGCATCAAGTGGTACATCATGCTCAGGACAGCGAGGCACACCAACGCGAGCAAATAACAAACGCAAGTAATCGTATATTTCAGTAATGGTCCCGACGGTTGAACGCGGATTATGAGAAGTGGATTTTTGTTCAATAGAAATCGCCGGTGATAAACCTTCAATGTGGTCAACATCGGGTTTTTCCATCATAGATAAAAATTGTCTAGCATAGGCGGATAAAGATTCAACGTAACGACGTTGTCCTTCAGCATACAAAGTATCAAAGGCGAGTGAGGATTTACCTGAACCAGAAAGACCGGTAATAACGACCAATTTATCGCGCGGTAAATCTAAGGAAATGTTTTTAAGGTTGTGCGTACGCGCACCACGAACTTCTATTTTATCCATGCAACCGTTTCAATATGCAAAACCTGTAGTATGACAGAATCGTTTGAGATTACGACATATTAAGGTGATTAAAATTAATAAATACAATACGCATTTTTGCCGGTTTTGATCATAAACCCTTTTTGGCACTTTTGCTTTGCAGGTCATAGATTTTACTTCGTGAAAAATATGCTAAACTGCGTGTCTTTTTTAATAATGAAAAGTAGTCATATCTGTGAACGCTACGGAATTTCGCGCGGCTTTAACCCTCGCAGCCATTTATATTCTTCGAATGCTGGGCCTATTCATGGTCGTGCCAGTATTAGCAATCTTGGCACGTGATTTTCCCGACTATTCTCCACTATTAGTTGGCTTAGCGATTGGTGGCTATGGACTAACCCAAGCCCTACTGCAAATACCAATGGGTATGCTCTCTGATAAAATTGGCCGTAAACCGGTTATTATTGGTGGCCTATTATGTTTTGCATTAGGAAGCTTAGTGGCCGGTCTGGCTTCAGATATGACATGGTTAATTATTGGTCGAGTACTGCAAGGAGCAGGAGCCATTGCTGGCGCGGTTATGGCGCTTGCTGCCGATGTCACGCGTGAGTCACAGCGCACCAAGGTGATGGCGATTATCGGTGTGTCGATTGGCTTATCTTTTTATTTAGCGCTGATTTTGGGCCCCATTATTTCAGGTATGTATGGCTTAAGTGGGATCTTTTTTATCACTGTATTGCTTAGTATTACTGGCATTGGATTGGTCCTATTTTTAGTACCTAACGCCACTAATGTAGCGCCAAGTGCCGATACTTTGCCACGCTTTAGCCAATTGCGTGTATTACTGACTCATCCTCAGCTGCGTCTGTTAAACATCAGTGTTTGCGTATTACATATGATGATTACTATTTTATTTGTACAACTACCTCAAATGTTAAGTGCCACAGGCATTGCTCTAGCACAACAATGGACGTGGTATTTACCTGTTTTGCTGATATCTATCGTAGGATTATTAGGATTAATGCGTGTCGCTAAAATTCATCCTAAATTAGTCATGCAAATCAGCATTATTGCAATGACACTGTGTTTCATTGGTTTTGGATGGGAGAGAGAACACTCATTAGCACTCTGGCAGTTATATGCTTTTGCTATATTATTTTTCATTGGGTTTAATTATTTAGAGGCCAATATTCCAGCATTAGTATCGAGTATCGCACCGGCAGGTAGCAAAGGAAGTGCCATGGGTATCTATGCCAGCTTTCAATTTTTTGGTGCTTTTTTAGGCGGCACTATTTCTGGCCTCCTGATCAGTTCATTTTCGGAAAATACGCTCTATACTACGTGTTCAGTGATTGGGATATTGTGGCTGGTAATTATTTCATTTTTAAGCCACCATGAACGCCTAAAACGCGTTACACTTAATCTCAAAGACACACGATATTCAGTTGCTGAAGTGGCAGAACGTTTACAGGCAATTGCTGGAATAAAAGATATCACTGTCGTTGAGGACGAGCGAGCAGCTTATTTAAAAGTTGATCCGCACACATTCGATTTAACATTAGCTCAACAAGCAGTGCAATAATAACGAGGTATAACATGGCAACAAAAGGTGTTAATAAAGTAATTATAGTGGGTAACTTAGGCAACGATCCTGAAGTTAAAAATTTACCTAATGGTGGTGTTGTGGCTAATCTAAGTGTTGCCACGAGCGAAAGCTGGAAAGACCAACAAGGACAACCGCAAGAGCGCACTGAATGGCATCGTATTACTATGTATCGTCGTTTAGCTGAGATTGCAGGCGAATACTTAAAAAAAGGCTCTAAGGTATACCTCGAAGGCAAATTACAAACGCGTAAATGGCAAGATCAACAAGGTAATGATCGTTACACGACGGAGATTATTGCTGATCAAATGCAAATGTTAGATTCCCGTGGTCAAGGCGGTATGGGTGGTGGCAACCAAGGCGGTGGATATAATCAGCCCCAATCAAATTATGGTGGCCAAAACCAGGCTCCACAAGCAACTGGTGGGTATAATAAACCTCAACAAGCACCAGTTCAGGCACCTAGCACACCGGCTCCTCAAGAACCAAATTTTGAATACGATGACGATATTCCGTTCTAGAGTTTACCTGAGATGTCTTTTGTAAATAATTCTAAGGAAGCAACCGTTTCTAACAATTAAAAACAGCCAGATATCACATTTCTTGATGTTATCTGGCTTTTTTATATCAATTACACTTAAAAAAGTATGCATTAAAGTGAAACATATCATAAAATGCTTGTCAGATATTAAGACCCTTAATAATTACAGAATAAAGGCTTGTCATGTTTAAAAAGCTGCGTGGTTTATTTTCAAATGATTTATCCATCGATTTAGGTACCGCTAATACACTGATTTATGTCAAAGACCAAGGCATTGTACTTAACGAACCTTCCGTTGTTGCGATTAGAGAAGAGCGAGCTGGCGCACCTAAAAGTGTTGCCGCCGTGGGTAGTGATGCAAAGAAGATGCTTGGCCGAACCCCCGGTAATATTAAAGCTATTCGTCCTATGAAAGATGGCGTTATCGCTGACTTTAATGTAACAGAAAAAATGTTGCAGCATTTTATCAAACAAGTTCATGATAATAACTTTCTACGTCCCTCACCACGTGTTCTCGTGTGCGTCCCTTGTGGTTCAACCCAAGTCGAACGTCGAGCTATTAAAGAATCTGCCGAAGGCGCTGGGGCCCGCGACGTATATTTGATTGATGAACCAATGGCGGCTGCTATTGGTGCAGGATTACCAGTATCAGAACCCACCGGCTCTATGGTGGTGGATATTGGTGGTGGTACTACTGAAGTTGCGATTATTTCACTTAACGGTGTTGTGTACTCATCATCTGTACGTATCGGTGGTGACAAATTTGACGAAGCCATCATTAACTATGTCCGCCGTAATTTTGGTTCATTAATCGGTGAAGCGACAGCAGAGCGTATCAAACATGAAATTGGTGCGGCTTATCCTGGTGAAGATGTCCAAGAAATAGAAGTCCGTGGTCGTAATTTAGCTGAAGGTGTCCCACGCAGTTTTGTACTCAATAGCAATGAAATCTTAGAAGCACTTCAAGAGCCACTCACTGGCATTGTTTCTGCGGTAATGGTAGCACTTGAGCAATCTCCACCGGAACTCGCTTCCGATATTTCTGAACATGGTATGGTCTTAACTGGTGGTGGTGCATTGTTACGTGACTTAGATCGTTTACTGATGGAAGAGACCGGTATCCCTGTCGTGATTGCTGATGATCCACTTACTTGTGTCGCTCGTGGGGGTGGTAAAGCATTTGATCTCATCGACCATCACGGCGGCGACTTATTCTCTCCAGAATAAAGAGTAAAGGCAACGATGGGTTGCCTTTTTTATTATGAAACCGATATTCAACCGTGGTCCCACTTTAGAATCCCGATTATTCATTGTAGTCGTGCTTTCTCTCGGCTTGCTTATCTCTGACGGCCTTTATGGCGTTTTCAAACCTTTACGCAGCTTACTCACCACGCTCGTCTCCCCAGTGCAATATATCGCGAGCTTACCTGCAGTATTTCTCGATGCTAGTACCGATAGAATTATTTCCCAAGAGCAACTTATCACAGAGAATGAAGCGTTAATCCAACAACTTGTTATATTGCAAGCAGATAATCAACGATATCAAAGTTTGCAAGCTGAAAATGAACAGCTCCGTAAATTACTTGATGCCCCGATCCAAACGAATTTGCCCAAAAAAGTCGCCGAACTGATGGCTGTGGATAATAATCCTTACTCCTTGCAGGTACTCATTAACAAAGGCAGTATTAACGGTGTATTTAATACCCAACCGGTTATAGATGACCAAGGTGTCGTGGGTCAAATTGTCGATGTTGCACAAACGACCTCGCGCGTATTACTGGTTTCTGATTTATCGCATGCCATTCCTGTGCGTATCTTACGTAATAATTTACGCCTTATCGCAAACGGCAGTGGTGAACTGAATCTCTTAAATATCAAACATGTACCTCATAGTGCCGATGTAGCTGAAGGTGATATTTTAATTACATCTGGACTGGGCAATGTCTTCCCAGAAGGGTATCCAGTAGCGGTGATTTCACAAATTAAACGTGATGAAGGTCGCCCTTTTGCTATGGTTAAAGCCACTCCTCTGGCCCGGTTAGATAGACTTCGTTATCTGCTACTCTTAGGTCAACAAGAGATGCCATTGGCACCATTAAATGCAACGGAAAACAGAGTGATTAAAGGGGATATAAATGAATAAACGCTACGTTATTTATTTGTCCATATTCATCGCTTTAGTACTCGAAGTAATACCGATGCCTCTTGACGTAGCCATGTATAGACCTGACTGGCTATTATTAGTATTAGTGTATTGGAATATCGCCTTACCACAGCGAGTCAACCTCGGTTTAGCGTTTGCTTGCGGAGTCATATTAGATATTTTACTGGGTCACAGTTTAGGCCTGAACAGCTTGGCATTAGTGGTGGTCATTTATATTTCCTCATTACATTACCAACGATTGCGTAATTATTCGGTGTGGCAGCAAATGGTCTTACTCGGCCTTTTAACCGCGTTATACAACTTAATCATCTTTTGGTTACAACATTGGCTGACTAATGTGTATTTCCAATTCAGTTATTTTTGGCCAATCGTCACCACTGTCTTTTTGTGGCCTTGGTTATTTTGGATATTACGTAAAATACGTCGTCAGATGGGTTTATCATGACTCAACTTTACCAGCAATATCACCCACTAGTGCTTGCCTCTGCCTCACCACGTCGTGTTGAGCTGTTAAGTCAATTAGGGGTCGATTTTGACCAAATCCCAGCTGATATTGATGAAGCGGTGCTGCATGATGAAAAAGCGCATGATTATGTCCAAAGAGTCGCTAGAGAAAAAGCCTGTGTTATAGCAGGTTCTCATAGCGATAAATATATTCTTGGGAGTGATACGAGTATCCATATCGATGGCAAAATCTTAGGTAAACCATCCGATAAAGCGCATTTTACAGAAATGATGAACCTATTATCAGGTCAGTCCCATGAAGTTATCACGGCAATATGTGTCGCGACTCTAATCAATACTGAGATGGAAATTACTGAAAGTGTGGTGACTTCAACCGTTACCTTTGCAACAGTATCAACTCAACAAATAGACGCTTACTGGGAAACAGGTGAACCGCTTGGCAAAGCCGGTGGTTATGCGATTCAAGGGATGGGTGGCCAATTTGTGACGCATATTGATGGTAGCTACAGTGGTATTGTTGGCTTACCATTAGCCCAAACCGTATTATGCTTACAAGATGCTGGCGTGATATCGTCTTAAGTCAAGGATTATAAGAATATGAGTGCTGAGTTATTAATCAACGTTACCCCATCTGAGTCTAGAGTCGCATTAATCGATAATGGTATTTTGCAAGAAATTCATATTGAGAGGCATACTAAATTAGGATTGGTCGGGAATATATATCGAGGCAAAGTTTCACGAGTACTCCCGGGAATGCAAGCTGCATTTGTAGATATTGGCTTTGATAAGGCCGCTTTCTTACATGCATCGGATATTGTGATCCATAATGAAGTCGTGGATGATGTTAATCCAAATCACATTACCAAAAAAGATATTCGTGAATTAGTACGGGATGGACAAGATATTGTCGTCCAAGTCGTCAAAGAACCAATTGGAACTAAAGGGGCCCGACTGACTACGGATATTACTATTCCTTCACGCTATTTAGTGTTTATGCCTTCGGTGACACATGTTGGAGTCTCGCAGCGCATTGAAGACGCAGATGAACGCGAACGTTTGAAAGATATCGTATCCAAATTTTGTGATGAAAATGGCGGATTCATTTTACGCACAGCTGCTGAGGGGGTAAACGAACAAGAGCTGGAAGCTGATGCTGAGTTCCTTAAGCGTTTATGGGATATTATTCAAACCCGCATGAAAACCAAAGCCAACAATGTGTTGTTTGAGGATTTACCGCTAGCTCGTCGTGTTATCCGAGACTTTACGGGAACTGAAATTGAAAAAATTCGCATTGATTCCAAACTCTCATTTAATGAGCTAGTTGAATTTACACAAGAATATGTCCCTGAGTTACACGATAAACTTGAATACTATAAAGGTGAACGACCTATTTTCGATTTATATGATGTCGAAAATGAAGCGCAACGCGCCTTAAAACGACGAGTAGATCTTAAGTCGGGTGGTTATTTGATCATTGATCAAACTGAAGCCATGACAACCATAGATATTAATACTGGCGCATTTGTCGGTCATCGGAATTTAGAAGAAACCATTTTTAATACTAATGTAGAAGCGACCCAGGCGATTGCTCGTCAGTTACGTTTACGTAATTTGGGAGGGATGATTTTAATTGATTTTATCGATATGACGGAACCTGACCACCAAAGACGTGTCTTACAATCATTAACCCATGCTTGTAGTTTCGATCGTGCCAAGACCAATATTCATGGTTTTACCGCCTTAGGGTTAATTGAAATGACGCGAAAGCGTACACGTGAAAGTCTTGAGCATACGCTATGTGAAGATTGTCCTGTGTGCGAGGGACGAGGCTCAATTAAGACGATTGAAACGATTTGCTTTGAGGTAATGCGTGAAATTGTTAGAGTGAATCGTGCTTATGATGCTGATAAATTTGTTGTCTATGCATCTCCTGCGGTCGCTGAAGCCCTAATGGGGGAAGAATCGGCGATGTTGGCAGAAGTTGAGCTTTTTGTCGCGAAACAAATCAATGTCCAAACAGAACATTTATATAACCAAGATAAATTCGATGTGGTAATGATGTAATTTATGAGTACAAGCAGCAAAAATACATGGTTATACCAAACCCTATCAGTGATCTGGCGCACCAGTGCCGTGATCGTGGTGTGTTTTGCTGTGCTTTTAACCGCTATACGCTTGGCTTTGCCGCATACTAATGAAGTGAACAAATATGTTTCTAATTTTCTCTCACAACAATTAAATGCCGATATCAGTATTACCGAGATTGAAGGGTATTGGGCAGGCAGTGGTCCACGTCTCAGCCTTCATAAGGTCGCTTTACGGCCGCTAAAAGAAACGAATAACACCTCACAATCAATTGAATTCACATTAGAAAATATTTATGTTGAGATAGATATGCTGGCGTCTTTGTTGAGCTGGGATATCGTCACTGATAAGTTTGAACTACAAGGTTTAGCTCTCGATTTGGACATCAGTCGCGCTGCATCCTCACCAAACCAAAATGACCCTATCTCTGCGCTTCAAGCAGATGACACAGACCCCAATTTACCGCAATTACTCAAAGATATATTGCTACATCGCCTTGAATATTTCTCTGTCATCGATTCACATGTTGATCTTAAATTTGATAAGCAAACCCAACGCATCGATATAGCCAACTTACTGTGGTTAAACAAAGGTTTAATACATAAAGGTCAAGGTGAAATCTTTTTTAATAACAATGCGCAAAACAACGCACAACTCTCAGCTCAACTGACAGGCAGTGCTAGTAACTTAAACGGCACTATTTTTTTAGAAATACAAAATATAGCATTTGGTCAGTTGTTAGCTAATTATCTCCCTAGTTATATTTCGTTAGATGAGAGTGTTGCTCAAGGAAACGCATGGTTTACTATCACACAATCTGAATTAAATCGTGTGAGTGGTCAAATCACACCGACTCAATTACGCTGGTCAACTGATAACGATACACTAGTGACGAGTATTCAAAACATCGATTTCATGGCAGTTCCTGACGTCCAAGATTGGCATGTATACGCACAAAATGTCGTCATTGGGATTGATGATGAAATAATCTCTACTGATTTTAGTGTCCATAGTTCAGCAGAGGGAATATTGACGCTCACTAGTGACGCTCCTTTTGATGTGACTCCCCTTCGGCATCTAGGTGAATTCTTTTTCCCTAACACGCAACAGTTATGGTTTGAACAGGCTGAACCTAAGGCAACTGTGGAACAATTATCACTATTCAAAAATAGTGATTATTGGGGTGCTCATATTGCGTTGAACCCCGTTGCTTTTGAACAAACAACACTACCTGGTATCAACGCACTTGGGCTAGATGTTTATGCATTTCAGGATCTGACTAACACCACAGTGAAGCACGCCCCGCCAGTGCAAATGGGTATATCATTAACAGCACAAGATGATGTACTGCAGACAGATCAGCTACTCGCGCAGAATTTAGCACTAGAAACATTAACCGCTCAGTTATATTTCCAAATATCACCATTCTCAGTATCGATGCTACCCTCGCATTTAACTATCAATACTGACCTTGTAGACGCTGCGTTAGCGTTTTCTTATCGAGCTGATATTGATGTTCTCGCACTACAAGGCTCATTTTCACCCGATAAGATTGAACATGTTGTCAAACTTTTACCTACCCAATTAATGGGAAAAAATACGTATAATTACCTCAAAAGAGCATTAGCAACGACGACCCAAACGGGTCGAGTAGACCAAGCCGAACTATTATGGTTCGGTGCAGCTCAGGATTTTCCATTTGAACGAAACAATGGAATTTTTCAAGCCCAACTGACAATGCGAGAAGGTGAATTTGCTTTTTCACCTGATTGGCCAGCTTTAAGTGAGATGGATCTGCACCTAGCATTTGAAAATAATAACTTAACCATGCAAGCCCCGACGGGTAAATTATTAGATGTCACATTATCTGATCTCAATGCGACCCTTCCAGGACTAAATAGTCAAAGTGTATTAACCATCGATGCGAAAGGAGAAGGAACGGGTTTTGCGCTTGCCTCATTGATGCAACAATCAAGTATGGCAGACTCTCTAGGTAAAATACTGACTGAAAACATCATTATCTCTAATGAATTAAGTGCTGATGTAAATCTTACTATACCACTCGACTCGGCTGACATAATGGTTACTGGCAAGGTAAATCTACCTAATAACTACGTGCAGTTTTTAGATGTGGATTTCGCGCTGACCCAAGCTAAAGGACAAGTTGCATTTACCAATGCACAGATTGAAATCGAACAACTCTCTGCCGAATTATTCGACCAACCTATCAAACTCTCTTTCATAGGAGATACCACAACTGACGGCTACCAAGCAAATGCTACCCTAGACGGGGATTGGGATATCGCAGCATTAGCAAGTCGTGCTAGTCCAGAGTATGCAGACGTTGTGAAGGGCTTCACCACATGGTCAGGTGACCTCTCGTTATTATTTCCAAAACGTAAGGGAGTAGATTACGAATTCACTATTAACAGCGATCTGGTCGGCATCACACATGAGTTACCTGAGCCATTTGCTAAAACCAAAGATGTAATAATGCCACTTTCAATCCGTTTATCCGGCGCCAACTTAGCGACTCAAGTCAATGCCACGCTAGGTAATGAGATCCGCTTTGATGGGATCATTCCACATAAAGAAAAACAGTTTTCCCGCGCTCATTTAGCCTTAGGGGAGAGTGAATTCCAAGGGATGGGTGTCGGTTTTAGTATCTCTGCAGCACTTGAACAAGTAGATGTCGCATTGTGGTATCAAACCATTAGTAAATTGTTAAATGGCATGGATGGAAACGGTACACCACTATTTGGCTCGCCTGAACGCATCTTTATGCAGACTGAGAAAATGACGCTTGCTAACCAAGTGATTACTGATGTAAACGCAACAGCAAAACAAGCTGATAATAACTGGTTAATTGAACTCAATTCACGTGAGGCACGTGGTGAGATTCGCTTTTATAACGATTGGCTAGGTCGTGGTATCGATATCCAAGCCGATTATATCAACGTCACCTCGTTAAATGCGTTAACAAGCGATAATATTGATGGACAGCTTGAGACTGCTCAGCCAAGGGTTGCCCTTTCTGACAATGAATATGTATCATCACCGCGGGTCTTACCCCAGCAGCTCCCACCTATCGCATTTACCTGTACTCAATGTCGATTCTTAGATAATTACTTAGGCGAAGTTATTCTGCAGACAAAGCCCACTGAAAAGGGGCTTGAGATTACGCAATTACGTACCCAAAACGACCATGGTGGTGTTAATCTTACCGGCACATGGACAGATAAAACCTTTGTTAAAGGGCGCATTGAAAGTGACGATTTTGGGGCCTTTTTAGATGAATTTAACTTCTCGACAGGGATTAAAGACTCACAGGCAAGTTTCGAGGTTGAACTGAACTGGGATAACGCCCCGTTTGATTTTGATTTTGCCAATGTTAACGGTGCTGTAGATTGGTCATTAACGGATGGTTACATTACCGAAATCAGTGATAAAGGCTCACGGATATTCACGTTGTTATCCTTAGATTCTTTAGTACGCAAGCTCAGTTTAGATTTTAGAGATGTCTTTGCTAAAGGCTTTTTCTACGACAAAATCAATGGCACTATGAGTATCGAAAATGGCATTGCTTTGACTGACGATACGATTGTAGACGGTGGTGCTGGTGAAATTGAGATCACCGGCTATACTGATTTAGTCGAGCAACAACTTAACTATACAGTATCATTTGCTCCGAATGTCACAGGTAACTTACCAGCCTTAGTTTACTTCATGGTCAACCCGCCTACTGCAATAGCTGCGTTAGCGGTGAATCAAGTACTGACATCAACAAAGGTATTTTCTAACATTAATTATTCCATAAAGGGTAATTTTGATGCCCCTGTCATCACAGAACTAGAACGTCAAAGCACTGAAATCGATCTCCCAAAACGGGCAAATGCACAGCGTGTATTAGACGAAGATGAACCGCTCACTGAATTGGATAAACAGCCTTTAGTCCCGATTATCCAACCAACGGATAATTAGTTATGCCAAGTCATCCGATAAACCTTGTCGCTATTCAGCTAGTGTCGTCGCCTCATGTTGATGACAATTTTGTACAAGTTATCGAGCAAATTGAGCACGCACAAGAAAATTGGGATAGTGATCTTCCCACATTAATTGTGCTTCCTGAATGCTTTGCCTTTTTTGGTGGAAAAGACAAGGAGGCGTTGGGATTACTCTCAGATGCGAAGCAACAATTACTCCATGATAAACTGTCAGACATTGCTAAAACGTATCATATTTGGCTAGTTGCAGGTTCAATCCCTACCCCGTCGCCAGATCCCAATAAAATGTTCGCTACCGCTTGGTGTTTTGACCCGTCTGGTGAATTAATTGCTCAATATAATAAAACACATTTATTTGACGTCAGTATTACTGACAATACGGGTACATACCAAGAATCCGCCACCACGCTGCCAGGAAGTGATGTAGTGGTCTTAGATACTGAATTTGGTCGTGTCGGCATCTGTATTTGTTACGATATTCGCTTCTCAACCTTGTTTAATGCGATGGTAAAAGAAAACGCTATTGATTACTTGGTTGTACCGGCAGCTTTTACGTATCAAACAGGTCAGGCGCATTGGCATCATTTACTCGCCGCTCGCGCCATCGAATACCAATGTTATGTGATTGCCGCTAACCAAGGTGGTAGCCATTGCAATGGCCGACATACTTACGGACATTCTGCTATTTATTCCCCTTGGGGCGATGTCTTAGATATGATTGAAAATGGGGCTGGATTTGTGATTGCTAAAAGTGATCCCAACAGGCATCATGAGATAAAACATGCACTCAATGTGCAACAACACCGACAATATTTTTAGGAGAACACGTGACTGCATCAGTGCAAGCAAATTTACTCGATGCCTCAGGGGTATCGATAGCACAAGTAAACGATACACTCGGCTTATTATGTGCCCATGATGTGAACTTTGCAGACTTGTATTTTCAATCCTCTCAGCATGAAACTTGGGTACTGGAAGACGGTATCATCAAAAATGGCAGTTACAACATTGAACGTGGTGTAGGTGTCCGAGCAATTAGCGGTGAGAAAACCGGTTTTGCGTATTCTGACGATATTAATGTAGCGGCATTACACGATGCGGCAAAAGCAGCACGTACCATTGCCCCTGCGGTTAATGTCACAAAGAAAATCACTCCCTTTGCCACGCTAGCTGCGGACGCAAAATATATGAGTGATAATCCATTATTACAAATGGAAGATGCCGAGAAAATCGCGCTCTTAAAAGCCACAGATAAGTACATTCGAGAACAAGCAAGTAATGCATCTCAAGTCAGTGTCAGTATGACCGGTGTCTATGAAGAGATTCTAGTGGCTGCAACCGATGGTACTTTAGCGACTGACCGTCGTCCTTTGATCCGTTTAAACTGTTCAGTATTACTCGAAGAAGGCGACCGTCGTGAACGTGGTGCTTCCGGTGCTGGTGGGCGCTTTGCCTATGATTATTTTGTGGCTGATGATAATGGTAAACCCTTTTATGAACGTCTTGCTGATGATGCATTGCATATGGCGCGAGTAAATCTTGAAGCAGTTGATGCACCTGCTGGTAATATGCCTGTCGTATTAGGCTCAGGTTGGCCAGGTGTCTTGTTGCACGAAGCTGTAGGGCATGGGTTGGAAGGTGATTTTAATCGCAAAGGTTCCTCTACCTTCTCAGGTAAAATTGGACAACAAGTAGCGGCCAAAGGCGTAACTGTTGTAGATGATGGTACGATCTCCGATCGTCGCGGTTCAATGACTATCGATGATGAAGGGACACCTTCTCAATACAATGTATTAATCGAAGACGGTATTTTACAAGGCTACATGCAAGATAAACATAATGCAGCACTCATGGGTGTCGCACCGACCGGTAATGGCCGACGTGAATCTTATGCACACTTACCTATGCCGAGAATGACAAATACCTACATGCTTGGCGGTGAACATACCCAAGCAGATATAATAAGCACGATAAAACAAGGTGTCTTTGCACCTAATTTTGGTGGCGGACAAGTAGATATTACGTCAGGTAAATTTGTTTTCTCGACTTCTGAAGCCTACCTTATTGAAGATGGTAAAATTTCCACACCAATTAAAGGTGCTACCTTGATCGGTAACGGTCCAGAAGTGATGGGCAAAATTTCCATGATTGGCAATGACTTATCATTAGATAAAGGCGTTGGCGTGTGCGGCAAAGATGGTCAAAGCGTGCCTGTAGGTGTAGGTCAACCGAGTCTTAAAGTAGATGAAATTACAGTGGGTGGCACTCAATAAGCACCTGTAGAATTTCAAATTTGGTGTATTCAGTGACCGCAAACCGACCACTGAATACTCAGTTTTATGATGCGCTAGGCATGACCGTTTTAAGATATTGAAATATCTCACGAGATGCTTTTGGTGGTTTATTTTGTTCCGACTGCTTTTTTGCTTGACGAACTAATTGACGTAAACGTTGGCGGTCAAGCTCAGGATATTGATGAAGCAGCGCTTGAATAGCATCATCACCTTGTTGAATAAGTTCATCTCGAGCAACTTCAATAGCATGAAACGCTTGATTAGATTGACGCTGTTTTGCATTGAGTAATGATAATGCATGTTCAATCGGCTCTGCATCAGTTTGACGTAACAATTTACCAATAAGTTGTAATTGACGACGATATCCGTCTTTTTTCTTATTGATACGTTGAGCTAAAGCAACCGCATCAGCTAAATCTTCATTCATTGGAATGGTTTTTAGAGCTGCGGCAGATAGACCCACTAATGTTTTGCCCACATCATGCAGAGCATCGGCTTGTTGTTTGAGTTGCGTCTTACTGACCCAACCATCATCTTCATCAGGTACGGGCGTGAATTCATCGTGGGACATAACAATTAACTTTTTCTTTTGAATATGGTTCTATTATAACAACGGAACCTCGAACTTGGATAGTGAAACTAACATATGCAGACAAAACAGCAACTCGAAGACATTAAAGAAGTCGTTAGCGACGTATTAGCGATGGCCAAAGCACAAGGTGCTACGGAGGCCGAAGCGAGCATGTCTAAAGTGCAAGGGATCGCAGTATCCGCTCGTATGCAAGAAGTTGAAAATATTGAATTTACCAATGATGGTGGGCTAGGAATTTCAGTCTATGTCGGTCGTCACAAAGGGTCTGCATCTACAGCTGATTTATCCAAAGCAGCCTTATCCCTCACCGTTCAAAAAGCCATCGAAATCGCCAAACATACTGGTGAGGACGACTGTAATGGTATTGCTGATGCAAACAAGATAGCCACATATATCCCAGATTGTGATTTATATCATCCGATTGAATTAGATACCGAACAAGGGTTACGTGATGCGCTTGCCGCAGAAAAAGCCGCACTAGATTACGATAGTAAAATTACCAACTCTGATGGTGCAAGTTACAATGCCAATATTGGTTGCCGCGTCTATGGGAACTCCCATGGCTTAATTGCAGGCTACCCCAGTACTCGTTATAGCTTAAGCTGTGTCGTATTAAGTGAATCCGAAACAGATATGCAACGTGATTATGCATATGAAGTATCACGGGTTAGTAGTGAAATTGGCGCCCCGGATGTCATTGGTCGTGAAGCAGCTAAGCATGCTATAGAACGTCTAGATGCCCGTAAAATTAACACGGGCAAATATCCTGTCGTCTTTGATAAAACCATTGCCTCTAGCTTGTTTGGGCATTTTGTCGGTGCCATCAGTGGTGGCAGTTTATTCCGTAAATCCTCATATTTAATGGATTCGTTACATACGCAAGTGCTACCTAGCTGGTTAACTATTGATGAAAAACCGCACGTCAAACGCGCACTGGCAAGTTCACCTTTTGATAATGAGGGCGTTCAAACCAATGACATGCAAATCGTCACGGAAGGGGTATTACAGCATTATCTGTTAACGAGTTACTCTGCTCGTAAAATGGGTCTAGAAACGAATGGCCATGCTGGAGGCATTCATAACTGGTATATCTCTACTAATGCGCCAGATCAAGCAGCGTTGTTACAGCAGATGGGTACTGGACTATTAGTCACTGAACTGATGGGTCAAGGCGTCAATGGAGTAACAGGTGATTATTCTCGTGGGGCCGCAGGTTTCTGGGTTGAAAATGGCGTGATCCAATATCCGGTCCATGAAATCACGATTGCCGGTAACCTCAAATCCATGCTGATGAATATCGAAGCGGTTGCTAATGATATAGAAGTACGCGGTAGTATCCAAACTGGCTCAGTATTGATCAGTGAGATGCAAATCGCAGGCAATTAACGATAAGTGGCTACTTTGATTGTTATAAATACACATCAAAACGATGCTTTTTGCCTTTAATTTGCATGCTTGGTTTTTTATCTTGCAAAAAGGGTGCAGTATTCGGCCGCTTAACCACGACACGTTTTTTTGCCAATGCCAACGCTGGTGTCAATAAGTCATCAGCATCTTTGTCATGTCCGAGTAATGTTTGAAACATCTTCATCGGCTTTTTGACTGCGGCTGACTTCTTTTTATGAGGAAACATAGGATCAAGGTATACCACGTCAACACTCTGGTCGGTTTCTTTGAGTTGTGCTAAACGTGCTACAGCACTACCTGGTAATAATTGCATCCGCTGCACAATATCAGCACTCTGTGGCATAGTCCGACCCCGTACTAGGCCATCATATAATAAAGCACAGACCACGTTAGTCCGCTCTAGCATCGTCACATCACAGCCTAATGCCGCTAGCATAAAGCTATCAGTACCCAATCCAGCAGTCGCATCCACCACACTGGGATAATACTGACCTTTGATACCTACTGCTTTAGCAATCGCTTCATTCTTACCACCGCCTTTATCTTTACGATACAGTAATGCATCCGCAGCAAAATCGACACACAGAGGCTGTAATTTTGGGTCTGATAAATCTGCTAACCCTACTGCTGAAGCACCAGTGGCTTGGTCTATTGTTACCAATGCATGCTGGCCAAAGTTCGCTTGTGCCGGAGCCTCATAAATTTTTGAAAGTGATGCTAAGCCAGTAAAGTTAAGTGAGTAAGTACTTGCAAGATCTTTTAAATAATCGACTTCAACAAGGACATCATTAAATTTGATTAGCGATAATGGTGTTTGTTGTTCATTCACCAAAATGCGCAGTGGAATAATATGTTCATTAAGCATTCGTGTATTGCTCCCGAGCGCCTAGCCAACGATTAATCATGGCTTGTGCATTAGCTGGGTGATGGGTAAATAAATGTTCGGCGAGTTGTTGTACTTGTTCTAACAGATGCCCATCACGCACTAAATCTGCAATTTTCAGATCTGCAATACCCGTCTGTTTAGTCCCTAGGATCTCACCGGGTCCGCGAATTTCTAAATCCATTTGCGCAATATAAAAACCGTCATTCGAATCTCGTAATACCCCGAGTCGTTTAGTTGCCGTTTTGGATAAATTACCGTCATACATCAACACACAGTGACTCTCTATCGAACCTCGCCCGACGCGACCACGTAATTGATGCAGTTGGGCTAATCCTAGCCGCTCAGGATTTTCAATGATCATCAGACTGGCATTGGGTACATCGACTCCCACTTCAATTACCGTCGTAGCGACTAATACATCCAGCTCAGCGGCTTTAAATTGTGCCATGATAGTTTGTTTTTCAGCCGGTTTCATCCGTCCATGCACCAAACCAATGCGTAAATCGGGTAGAGCTGTGCGCAATGCCACAAACGTGTCTTCGGCTGCTTGGCTTTGGAGTACTTCAGATTCCTCAATAAGCGTACACACCCAATACACTTGGCGATTAGCTTCAGTTACCGACTTATGCACCCGTGCAATGATTTGGTCACGGCGTGCAGCAGGCAATACAATAGTTTGCACAGGTGTGCGACCAGGTGGAAGCTCATCTATGACCGAGGTGTTCAGATCTGCGTAAGCTGTCATCGCCAAGGTACGCGGAATCGGTGTAGCCGTCATGACGAGTTGATGCGGAAAACGCCCTTGTTGTTCACCTTTTTCTCGCAGTGCTAGGCGTTGATGTACGCCAAATCGATGCTGTTCATCAATGATCACCATCGCAAGATTCTTATATTGTACTTTTTCTTGGAATACCGCATGTGTACCAACGAGTAAATTAATATCACCACTTTCTAATGCCGTCAGTACTTGTTCGCGAGCTTTACCCTTAAGCTTTCCAGCCAACCAGCCAACATGAATACCCAATGGAGATAACCATGACGAAAAATTTTGGGCGTGTTGTTCGGCTAATAATTCGGTGGGTGCCATCAGTACCACCTGATAGCCAGCAGCAATGACGTTAAGCGCAGCTAGCGCTGCCACGAGTGTCTTACCTGATCCCACATCCCCTTGAACCAGACGCATCATGGGATAAGGTTGTTGCATATCATGTTGAATTTCACGCACTACGCGGGCTTGGGCATTGGTAGGTGAAAAAGGTAACGTCTGCAAAAATGCTTGCTGCAGAGCTTCATCTTGGGCAATGGCAAAGCCAGGCTGGACTTCATTATTGGCACGCATCTTCAGCACGCTACATTGATGCGCCATTAGCTCTTCTAGTATGAGACGCTGCTGGGCAGGATGCTTTCCTTCTTCAAACAAATGCAGTGATACATCAGGCGGTGGACGATGTACGATGTGTAACGCTTCACTTAAGGATAATTGTTGGGCATACATACCATCGGGCATCAGTTCAGCCAAGGCCCCTTGCTTTAGTGCTAACAAAGCTTGCTCGGTCAAATTACGCAAGGTAACTTGTTTAACGCCTTCAGTGGTGGGATATACTGGAGTAAGGCTTTCAGCCACCGGCATTACATCATTTGGATTAACAACTTTATATTCAGGATGGACACATTCCAAGGCATGTTTGCCTCGGCGATATTCACCAAACGCGCGAACTTGGGTACCAGGAGTTAATTGGGCTTTTTGTGCAGCAGAGAAATAGAAAAATCGACAAGTAATAATACCTGACGCATCTTTGATTTTGATAACAAGTGCTCGGCGTCGACCAAACACAATATCACTTTGAATCACTTCGCCTTGAATAGTCGCATGTATACCATGATATAAATCTACAATATTATAAATATGTGTCCGATCTTCGTAACGATGAGGTAAGTGGAATAAGACGTCTTGAACGGTCCTTAACCCTAAATTTTGGAGTTTTTCAGCCACCTTTGCCCCAACACCTTTAAGCGCAGTAATGGGCTGATGACCTAATGCAGGCAAACTCTGGCTCACACTATTTTCCTTTTAGGAGGTTGATGGATCCGACGTTTCCACGGGGGATTGTCGTACTGCATGCCACCAAGCATCATCCGCCTCAATATCACCTTCGTCATTAATCTGGGGTAACTCAAGCCCTAATTTACGGCACTGCTGGTATAACTGCGGATAACCGCCAGCAAAGAGCTGACGTTGGCATTCTGCTTCTGGTAGTGTCATCGTTTCATACATCCCAGCGGCTTCACGTTGTCGCTGCGCTTCATACAAAATCACCGCCGCAGCTACTGATACATTGAGTGAAACCGTCATGCCTACCATCGGCACGACAATTTCTTTATCTGCTAACGCAATCGCATTTTTAGTAGCGCCAAACTTTTCCTGCCCCAGTATAATCGCAGTGGGCAACGTATAATCCACTTCACGAAAATCTACCGCATCATCGGATAAATTGGTCACTAATACTTGCATACCTTGACCTTTAAGATGCGCAATAGCCTTTTCGATATCGCTATGCTCGTGCATGCCGACCCAGTGATGCGCACCTAAAGAGGTACCGACTCGCAAACTGTAATTTTGATTCCATACGACATGAGCTTCATGGATCCCAACGGCATCACAAGTTCGAATCAATGCAGCCACATTATGCGGTTTATGCACTTCTTCCATCAGCACAGTAAGATCTGTTTGACGCTGGATGAGCATCTGTTTAATGCGTTCAAAACGTGTCGGGGTCATACCATTCGTTACTCAGGTAATTGCATAACGCCATCAATTTCTATTTGCGCCGCTTTTGGCAATGCAGAAACCTGCACTGCTGCTCGTGCAGGATACGGGGTGTTAAAATATTGCGCCATGATTTCATTCACTGTAGCAAAATGACTTAAGTCGATTAAGAAGATATTCACTTTGACCATGTCATTAATATCGCCACCTGCGGCTTCGCATACGGCACATAAATTTTTAAATACTTGATGAGCTTGCTCTGCAAAATCATCTGATACCATTTCCATACTAGCAGGTACTAATGGAATTTGACCAGAAAGATAAACAGTGCTGCCAGCTTTTATGGCTTGGTTATAAGTGCCGATAGCGGCAGGAGCATTATCTGTATGAATGACAGATTTAGTCATGGGAATTTTCCTAATGATGGTTAATTATGTTTATTTTGACTATGACGCGAGACTTTTTGGACCTGATCCATATGACGGATCTTACGCATAATATCGGCAAAATGAACACGATTGCGGGTCGTGATCTCCATATCAACAAAATATACGTTGCTCTCTTTCTCGTCGGTCGCAAGATTAATAATATTTGAATCACACATAGTGATGGTATTAGTTAAGCTAGCTAAAGTGCCTTGATGATTAATGAGCTCTACACGTAGAGAGACTTTAAAGTCGCCTTCTACATTATCACTCCACTCCATCGCAAGTACTCGTTGGGGCTCTTCTTTCGCCAGTTTACGAATATTGGTACAGCCATGTTGATGAATCATCATCCCTTTTCCTGGATTTAAAATCGCAACAATTTCATCATCAGGGATGGGATAACAACATTTTGAATAATGCATTAATAACCCTTCAGTACCCTTAATAGCGACTTTATCGACTTTAGTATCGGCCAGTGACTCACTATCGCCAATCAATCGACGTGCAATAATCGCACTGAGCTCATTCCCCAAACCAATATCTTCAAGTAATGCATTAAAGCTTGTATGCTTTGTTTCTTTTACCACTCGCGCAATATCTGCAGGTGCTATATTATCTAAATTAGTGTGGCCTAGCGCATGACGTAATAACCGCGTTCCCATGCTTAAAGCATCTTCAGTTTGTTGTTTACGTAAGTATTGGCGGATACTCGCACGCGCTTTAGCACTCACCACAAAGTTCAACCAATTCGCATTCGGTTTTGCCCTAGGTGAAGTAATAATTTGGACGGTTTGTCCATTTTGTAACGGCTCTGATAATGAGTAATTACGTCGATCAACCCTTACCCCGACACACGTATTCCCTACTCCTGAGTGAACAGCATAAGCGAAATCAACGGCGCATGAACCAGTCGGTAATTCGATGATAGTGCCCTTAGGCGTAAAAACATAAATCTCATCAGGGAATAAATCTGATTTTACATTTTCGATGAATTCAAACGATGAGCTTGCACTTTGTTGTAACTCTAATAACGACTGCATCCATTTTCTTGCTTTAAGCTGTGAAGAAGTATCTTTATCGCCTGGTGTTTTATATAACCAATGCGCGGCAACACCTTTATCAGCCATAATATCCATATCTTTGGTGCGAATTTGAATTTCCACAGGGATCCCATGCGGGCCGATTAACGAAGTATGTAAGGACTGATAACCGTTGGTGCGCGGGATAGCAATATAATCTTTAAAGCGATTTTCAATCGGCTTATATAACCCATGCATGGCACCTAACGCACGGTAACACTCATCAATCGATTCAAATACTAAGCGAAAGGCATAAATGTCCATCACTTCATTGAACATGAGTTCTTTGTTGCGCATTTTTCGATAAATCGAATACAAATGTTTTTCGCGACCGGTAACCACAGCACCCAGTCCATGTTCATCAAGGCGTGCACGGATCTCACCAAAAATATTATCAATAATCTCTTTACGATTACCTCGTGCCTGTTTTACCGCACTACGAAGCGCACGATGACGCATGGGATACATGGCTTCAAAGCCGAGGTTTTCCAATTCATTTTTCATGTCATGGATCCCAAGGCGATGTGCAATCGGAGCATATATTTCTAGCGTTTCAGTCGCAATTCGGCGACGTTTGTCAGGTCGCAGCGCCCCTAATGTCCGCATATTATGGGTACGATCAGCGAGTTTGATCAAAATAACGCGGATATCTTGAACCATCGCCATCATCATCTTACGAAAGTTTTCGACTTGCGCTTCTTCTTTGTTGGAGAATTTAATTTTATCTAGCTTCGAAACGCCTTCTACTAGCTCAGCTACGACATCACCAAAATTATAGGCTAAATCTTCTTGAGAATAATGCGTATCTTCGATGACATCATGTAATAATGCGGCCATGAGCGTTTCATGATCAAAATGCATATCGGCTAAAATGCCCGCTACTGCGACAGGATGAGTAATGTAGGGATCGCCACTCGAGCGCATTTGCCCATCGTGAGCATTATTCGCTAGGACGAATGCTTCTTGCACCAGCTGCACTTTGTCATCTGGTAGGTAAGCGGAGACTTTGGATTTTAGACCTTCAAATAAGTACACGTAGCATCACAAGTTATTGGTTTATCACACTATCCTAAGAATACGTGTAAATCACTTGCGATGCCAGTACTTGGGGGATTATTCGCTAAGAATATTTGCCACTGATGCAAATTCTGCTTGTTCTGCTTGATGCTGTTCCGCAATCTCAGCAGCTTCTAAAGAATCGGCAGTCACTAATTGCTGTTCGATTTCACGAAGTGCGACTACTGTTGGCTTATCATTACCCATGTCAACCATAGGTTCTTTACCTTCAGTAGCAATTTGACGAGCACGTTTAGCAGCAACTAACACTAAATCAAAACGGTTACCAATTTGTTCAACAGCGTCTTCTACAGTTACGCGAGCCATAACATTCTCCGAAAGTGAGGTTATTTTTTAAAAAATGGGCGCAGATTGTACACCAATTATACCGCCAGTGATAGTCTTTAATTAGTCTTTCAATAAATCTGTAAGTAACTGTGCGTGGCGTAACGATTGATGGGTCAATGCTTGACGTTTATCCAATACAATCGCATGAAATGCCTGCAATGTCTGCTCAAAATCATCATTGATAAGTACATAGTCAAATTCATCAACATGTGACATTTCAGCTTTCGCATCCCGCATCCGACGAGCAATCACCTCATCTGAATCTTGTCCGCGACCAATTAAACGACGCTCTAGCTCACTCACACTTGGCGGCAGAATAAACACTAAATGCGCTTGAGGATATTGTGCTTTGACCTGACGCGCACCCTGCCAATCAATATCAAGGAATACATCAACACCCTGCTCTAACGTATTTTCAATTGCTAACCGAGAGGTACCATAATAATGATCAAATACTTTGGCATATTCAAAAAAGGCACCTTGTTCAATGAGGGCTTCAAACTGGCTGTGATCGACAAAATGATAATGTTCACCATCACTTTCGCCCGTTCGTGGCTGTCTGGTAGTGTGGGATACTGACACTTTGAGCGGATTCGCCTGAGAGCTATATTGTGCCAATAATGCTTTGATTAAACTCGATTTACCCGCACCTGAGGGTGCTGAGACTACAAACAAGTGACCCAAATGCTTGGGTGGGGGTAAATTTACGTCTGTCATGGTGAATTCCTAGTATTTTTGACCCGAGGCAATAGATTGCATTATACAAACAATGGTAACATTAACCAATTCCGGATTTTCCGCATTTTATAAAAGGTATCTTCGCATGACAGCACAAATTACAGAAAGCCAATACCATGAACTAGTCGACCAATTACTTTTATCCATCGAAGAAGTGCTCGACGAATACCCTGTTGATATTGATACAGAAAGTGCCGAAGGTATCCTGACATTAACGTTTGAAAATGGCTCAAAAATGGTGTTAAACAAACAAGAGCCGTTACTTCAATTATGGGTTGCAACCAAATTTAATGGTCATCACTTTAATTATGAAGACGGTTTGTGGATTGATGAACGCGGCGCTGGTGAATTTTGGGCATTCTTAGATGCAGCAATGACAGTACAGGCGGAACAACCTGTTGCGTTAGGTTTAAGCTAACTCATGAGTGATTTATTACCTAGTGTCGTCGTTGAGGCGAAAAGCGAGCATCGCGCAACTGTTATTTGGTTACATGGACTGGGTGATTCAGGCAATGGCTTTGCACCTATCGTCCCTGCGTTAAATATCCCTGATGAATTAGGCGTAAAGTTTATTTTCCCTCATGCGCCTAACCGAGCGGTGACCATTAATAATGGCATGCTCATGCGTGCTTGGTATGACATTAAAAGTATGGATTTTAACTCGCGCGCTGATATGCCAGGTGTGCTCGAGTCGGCAGAACAGGTCAAAGCGCTTATCGATGCTGAAATTGCATCTGGTATTCCTGCACGTGATATCGTGTTAGCCGGTTTTTCTCAAGGCGGTGTTATTGCCTATCACTTAGGCTTACGTTTAGAGGAAGCCCTTGCTGGGATCATGTGTTTATCCACGTATATGGCAGAGCCAGAATCATTAGCAAAAGAACACAGTCAAATTTCTCGTATTGTGCCGATAATGGTCGCTCATGGTAGCCATGATGACGTCGTTCCTGTGACCATGGGTAAGGCCGCTTTTGCGCGTGTTAATGAATTAGGATATAACGCCAAATGGCATGAATACCCTATGCAACATAATGTGTGCCCTGAAGAAGTCGGTCACATCAGTCAATGGTTACAAAAAGTACTAGCGCCATAAGCTAAATTTGGTCATTTCTATTAATCACTATCATGCAACGGAAACGCAATTTTAATGAGTACATCAATCTCCACTATTAATATCGCTACCCGCAAGAGTCCACTCGCTATGTGGCAAGCTGAATATGTTCAAGCCCAATTAAAGGCACACTACCCTGACATGAGCGTCAATTTGGTGCCAATGAGCACTAAGGGCGACCGAATTCTAGATACCCCTCTAGCTAAAGTGGGTGGCAAAGGTTTATTCATAAAAGAACTTGAAGTAGCAATGCAAGAAGGCCGAGCAGATATCGCAGTGCATTCTATGAAAGATGTGCCGGTTGAGTTTCCTGAAGGGTTTGGTTTGCACGCCATCTGTCCTCGCGAAAACCCTTTTGATGCGTTCGTGTCAAATACTTATGATGATATAGATAGTTTACCCAAAGGTGCCGTAGTTGGAACCAGCTCATTACGTCGCCAAGCGCAACTGCGCGCCCGTCGTCCTGATTTAACAATCAAAGATTTAAGGGGCAATGTCAACACCCGCTTAGCCAAACTTGATGCCGGTGAATATGATGCCATTATTCTGGCTTGTGCCGGTTTGATTCGACTAAAAATGCATGATCGTATCCGCTCAGAGATTGATCCGCTCACCAGTTTACCTGCCGTAGGTCAAGGGGCAGTGGGTATCGAGTGTCGGGATGATAATTTAGCACTGATTGATGTATTACAATGTTTAGCTTGCCCAGAAACCACCATCCGTGTGATGGCAGAGCGCGCAATGAACGCCAAGCTTCAAGGAGGTTGCCAGGTACCTATTGGGAGTTTTGCTACCCTAGAGACCAGTCAAGATGGTTATCGTGAATTATATTTAAAAGGGTTAGTGGCAACCGTTGACGGCAGTGTGTTACTTGAATCAGATGGAAGCGTTATATTAGCTAAAACTGCGGAAGAAATGATGAATGACATCACAGATACCTCTGTGACACTCAATAGCCCACTGGAACAAATTGAAGAAGTCCATATTCAACAAGCTATCCAACTCGGTCAACACATCGCTTCACAACTTATAGAGCAAGGTGCAGCGGATATTCTTGCTGCCGTTGAACTAGGTTAATATCAAATGTGGTTAGTGCTGCGACCTGAACATAAGATTGATTCTTCACAGCACGCGTTTGAACAAGCAGGAATACCTTCGATTGGCCTAGCGCTCCAAACAATCTTGCCTAGAGATGATATTGCAGAGCAGGTCCATCTTGTTAACTTCCACCACGTTGATAACGTCATTTTCACTAGTAAGATGGCCGCCCAATTTGCTTTGCCGTTTATGCCCGACTTATCCAGTCATACGTATGTGTATGCCGTTGGGAAATCGACATTTCAGACTTTAGCACAATGGACACATCAATATCCTTTCTGGTGTAATAACCATCAGCTAATGATGCCATTGGCACACCAGCAAACGAGTGAAGGGATATTATCTCTACCGTCATTATCAGATGTGACGGAGCAACGCATTGTCATTGTCAAAGGCTTAGGGGGACGTGAAACTTTGCGTGATACGCTAAGCGAGCGTGGTGCGGTAGTGTCCGAATGTACTGTATATGAACGTATAACGCTGAATAACCCTGTGAGCACACAAGCGTGGCAAGTTACTGATATAACAGGTATAACTGCAACGAGTAACGAACAATTACAATTAGCCTTTGATATTTATCCACATTCTTGGCTAACTGAACTAAAATGGGTAGTAGTGAGTCCTAGAATAGCGCAGTATGCTTTAAAGCTAGGGATACCGAATCAACAAATTTCTATCTCACAAAGTGCGGATGACGCGGCACTAATAGCGCATATAAATCAATTAATGGAGTAAAGCATGGCAGCCGATGCGAAGGACCAAGCAGATAATAACGCAATTAATGATACCCCTGAAAATTCATCTGGGGCATCAGATAACGATATTATAGAAGCGACGGTAGTTGAGCGCTCTCAAAATGAGCCTGAAACGACGAAAACGGCGGTACCATCCGACACCTCTCATGATACTAAAGGGAGTGGACATAAAGGCGTATGGTTTTTAGGCTTCTTTAACCTCATATTAATTCTGTCACTCGCAGCAGCTGGCTATTGGTATTGGATGCAACAACAAAACCAAGAAACGCAACCGAACCCTAAAATCATCGCATTAGAAAACGCTGTGAGAGTTATAAATGCGGACTTATCACAACTATCATCGACACTCGTAGCAACTGAAACGCAGAATATTGAACAGCAAACATTATTATCAGAATTAACTGATACCTCGATACAACAGATTAAAAACTTAGATGATTTAGCGCAGCGTGTGAATTTAAATGCATTAAAAAATGAAGGACTAGCTAAGCGCATTGCCGATGTTTCTGGCCGTCGTCCAGCAGATTGGTTATTAGCTGAAGCTGATTATTTAGTTAAATTAGCAGGCAAGAAATTATGGTTAGAAGGCGATGTTAAAAGTGCGATTATGTTACTTAAATCTGCTGATGTAAGAATCACAGACCTTGCCGATGCATCATTACTTCCAATTCGTGCCCTTTTAGCTAAAGATATCCAAACTTTACAGCAAGTGAATCAAGTCTCTACCGAATCGATCGCATTGTCAGTTTCAGCGCTTATTGCACAAGTCGACAATTTACCGCTAGAAACATTAAAACTGCCAGAGGCAGAGATGGCTGAAACCAAGATTGAACTCAGTAATGATGTCACAGATTGGCAGGCTAACTTAAAATCAAGCTGGAATGCAATTGTTGATGATTTTATATCAGTTGAAAAACGCAGCGCAGAAATCACGCCATTTATTTCAACAAAGCAGCAATGGCTTGCACGCGAGCAGCTCAAGTTCGCGTTATTAAATGCTCAACAAGCGGTTCTAAATCATCAAACGACATTATATCAACAGGCACTTCAACAAAGTCTAGATATTGTGATTACCCATTATCAATTAGATAATGTAGGAGTCGAAGCATATATTGATTCAATCCAGCAACTGATTTTAATCGATACTTCTAGAAAATTGCCAAGCCAACTAGATGCCCAGCAACCATTAGCTGAAATTATCGAACAGCGTATCCAGACCCTCTTCGCAGGGGGCCAATAATCATGATAAGAGTCCTATTGTTATTAGTATTTTTAGTAGCCGGGCTAATGATAGGGCCTAATTTAGTCGGTGAAAAAGGCTATGTGCTGATAGCTCTAAAGCACACCACGATTGAAATGAGCGTTATTAGCTTAGGGATCATGGTCTTTATCGCTGTTATTGGTTTTCTGGTGCTTGAATGGGCAGTTAAACGAATAGTAGGAGCGATCTCAGGATCACATCATTGGCTCGGAAGCTGGGGGGAGCGTCGTCGTCAGCGTTTTTATACCTCTGGAATGCAAGCGTTAGCAGAAGGAGATTTAAATCAAGCTCAGAAATGGCTAAGTAAGACAACTAAAGCCGATTTTGACGGTATCAATTTATTAGCGTTGGCAGACGTTGAAGCCAAACAAGGTCATCAAGTAAAAGCGATGCAGTATTGGGAGCAAGCAGCAGCAATCAAGGGCAGTGAGCTTGCAGCTAAACTCAATATGGCGCGTTTTGAAATTAGTCAGAATAATGGTAAGCAAGCACTCAGCATTATTGATTCTTTGTCTATTCAGCAAAAACAAAAACCCAATGTCATCGAGACCTGGGCGAGTGCATTAGCTGCGGCTGGCGAGTGGCACGCACTACGTGAACGGTTAGAAAGTGGCTGGAAAAAGCCATTAGGTCAACGCTATCCTTATTGGGCTGAACTAGCATCGAAAGCCGACTTCGCTGAGATTGCCAATAGAGATGGTGCCAATGAACTGATGCAAGAATGGCAAAAACTCCCCCGTGGCTATAAAAAAGAGATCCCGCATCAAAAAGCTTACATTGAACAATTGATTGCTCAAGGGATGCACCAAGAAGCTGAAAAAGCACTGGTTACCGCACAAAAATCAGGGCCCGAAACAACCTTACTGCCGTTATTCAAATTATTGCAGTTACCCAAACCAACTGCGGCGATTAAACTATTAGAAAAATGGATCAAGAAAGATAATCAAAATGCAGTGTTATATTCAACACTTGCTCACGTTGCTTTTCACTCAGGCAATGCAATCTTAGCAGAGAAAGCACTTAATCAAGCGTTAGAGTTGGATAATCATCAAGAAGACATATTGTTACTTGCTGAAATTAAAGC
>Ga0209136_1000126_pt1 | contig 57039 bp, 39 predicted proteins | sample SaaInl0LU_22_DNA_FD_184640 | JGI IMG/M metagenome (GOLD analysis project Ga0209136, IMG submission 184640) | Marine microbial communities from expanding oxygen minimum zones in the Saanich Inlet - ESP_90LU_22_DNA (SPAdes) (version 2) | ecosystem: Environmental > Aquatic > Marine > Intertidal... | reverse complement strand
TGCAACTGTCATATTGGATGAGTACTCTGGTTCAACAATACCAGATCCAATCACATCCTCACATCCAACAGGAGCGTTAACCTTTGTGTTTGATAGTGACTTTTTAGGTACTGATTCTGGGTATGAAATTCTAATCTCTTGTTCACCTGCGCCGACTTGTCTTCAAGTGAGTGATTTGACTGCCACAAACGCCACAACTACTACAATAGATTTAGGCTGGACTGCTTACAACTCTGAAAGCCAGTGGAATATAGAGTATGGTGCTTCTGAATTTGTACAAGGGAGTGGAACTACTGCTGTAGTAAATTCAAATCCTTTTACATTAACGGGATTAGACAACAATGCAACATATGATTTTTATGTCCAAGCCGACTGTGGTGGGGGAGATACGAGTACATGGGTAGGCCCTTTGAGCTTTACAACACTTCCTGTGCCATTTACAATGCCAGGATGTTTTAATTTTGAAAATGGAATCTTAGGAGCCAATGCAGCCTTATCATCAGATATTTATTCTGATGCTAGCTTAGACGCTGGAGCGGCAGCTTTTTCCTCAGATTTCGGAATTCTGCTTACTGGTGGTGATAGTAGTACTGGATGGACTGGTGGAAGTACTAGTACAACGGAAACAGAAGCATGGGTTGAAAACATTACACACCAATCAGCCGTAAATATAACTGTAGATGCAACGGCTGAAACCATTGTCATTTTAACCTTTGACTTAAAACAAACTTACAGTTACGGGGCTAATTACTCAAACTTTAGAGTGACAGTCAATGGTGCCCAAATTGGAGCCACTCTAAGACCAACAACTGAAAGTGCGGATCCTTTTGTAAATCAATACTACGATTTAAGTGCCTTTGCTGGCACAAGTTTTGATTTAAAACTAGAACACAGTGGGAAATATAACGCAGCTTACGAACCCCCAGGAGATCAATCTCTGATTGATAATATCTGTATTACTGCACCAACCTGTACGCAACCTGGAGTAGCGACCGCAACAGCAGTTACAGCAACATCTGCAGACCTCAGTTGGACAGCAGGAGCTACTGAAACTGCCTGGAATATCGAATATGGTCCTGCTGGATTTACAGGAGGTACAGGCACAACAGTTGCTACAACAGCAACAACCCATAACCTAACTGGATTGGATTCCAATACAACCTATCACTTTTATGTACAAGCAGATTGTGGCGTTTCTGCAAGTAATTGGGTAGGCCCCCTAGCTTTTACAACAACTCCTGGTTGTGGAGATACACTTTTTGATTCTGGAGGGGCTACTGGAAATTATGCGAATAATGAATTAACTACAATTACTGTATTTCCTGAAAATGCAGGAGATCTTGTGACGTTTACCTTTATTAGTTTTGAAACAGAATCTGGATATGATTTTTTAACTGTTTATGATGGACCCGATGTGAGCGCTACTGAAGTAGGGGAATATAGTGGATCCACCGTTCCAGATGCCATTTCGTCTACAGATGCTACTGGTGCCTTGACCTTTGTGTTTGACAGTGATGGTTCGTTTAATGATCCAGGTTATGAAATTTTAATCTCTTGTGCTCCAGCACCAAGTTGTTATCCACCTACAGGACTCACAATTTCTAATATTTCTGGCACCTCAGCTGATGTTGATTGGACTGCAGGAACGGCCAATAGTACTTGGGAATATGTACTGGTTCCAACTGGCGATCCTGCTCCAACTGGAAGTGGGACAGCTGCAGCTGTGACCTCTACAGAATTCACAGGATTAGACTATGAAACTACCTATGATGTATATGTACGTGCCGATTGTGGTGCAGTAGATGGTTTTTCTATATGGTCTGGACCCAAAACCTTTACAACAACACAACAAACAAATTATACTGTGGACTGCGCGTCAGGTGCACCCGTAAATATAAATTATTGTTATACAGATAACGATACTGCATTTTGGGTATTCACTTCAACAACAGGCTTTCCGTTAACAGTAACTTTCAATGCAGGTACAATTGAAGACGGTTATGATGACCTTACTATCTATGACGGACTTGATAACTCAGGGACGGTGTTGTTTAATAACAACATAAACGACCTAGATGATTTTCAAGACCTCGTAATTGAATCAACCTCAACATCCATGTATATAGAAGTAGATTCCGACAGCTCTAGTAGTTGTGATTCAAGTACATTCTATACACCTTGGGACTTTGATGTTAGCTGTAAATCCTGTATCACACAAACTGTTGATTTTAATGTCCAAGGCGACTGTCAATTAAGTCAAGACTTCTTTATTGAAGTTGACATTTCAGATTTAGGAAGTGCAACATCAGTGGTTGTATCTGATAACTTAGCAAGTGCAGCTCAAACGGTGACAAGCACAGGCGTCATTACTTTTGGCCCTTATGCTTCAGGCGTAAACGTTATCATCTCCGCAGTAAACAACGATGATGCTAGTTGTGAGGTAAATAGTGGTGCATTGACATTTTTGTGTCCGCCACCACCAAACGATTGTTCGATCATATATGCTGGAGAAGACACTACTTACTGTGAAGGTACCAGTACTAATTTAACAGCTTCTTACCATATATTAGGGCAAGATACTTCGGCTTATGAAGTCAATTTACAACAATCGTGTCCAATGCCAGTACTTACTGGTGGGACGCCAACAAGTTTGAATATTGATGATACCTGGTCTGATGTTATTGATCTAGGCTTTGAGTTTTGCTTCTTTGGAGATACCTACAGTCAAATTTTGATTGGATCAAACGGCGTACTCTCTTTTGAGTTGGAAAATGCAGAAGGTACCAATAGCTGGAATTTAGATTCAGATGACATCTTACCAAACGATTCAAATTCAACCTTATCAGAAGCAAACATATTTGGAGTTAGCCACGATATAAATCCTGCTGTTTGTGGAGATATTAATTATGTTGTATTGGGAGCGTCTCCTTCAAGACAATTTGTAGTCAACTATTCTGAAGTCTGTCATTATGGATCTTCTTGTGGAGATTTCAAATCAAGTTCACAGATTATTCTTTATGAATCTTCTAATACAATTGATATAAATATTTATGACAAACCAACTTGTACGTCTTGGAATGATGGCAATGCCGTTGTTGGAGTTCAAAACGTTCCAGGTACAGTGGCATTTACACCTCCAGAAAGAAACACAGGTGTTTGGGAAGCCACAGATGAATTTTGGAGGTTTACTCCTTCACAAGGAACTCCTGATTTCACAATTGAATGGTTTGACGGAGCAACTTCTGTGGGAACTGGTGACACTGTAACAGTAGCACCAACAACTACAACGACTTACACAGCAGCAATTACATATAATCTTTGTACTGGAGGTACAGCTACCATAACAGATTCAGTAGAAGTCGGTATTAACCCCAACCCTGAGCTTATTGCGGCTGAAAACACGATTTATCGTTGTACTGGCGAAGAAACTATCTTAGAAGTAGATATTACAAATTCAGATGTTTTGGCAACCATGACGTATTATTGGACGTACGATGGAGTTGATGTACAATCGGGTTCTGATAACACCTATACAGTCCCTGCAAATTCAGATCAAGTAGGTGAATATTTAGTCACAGCGATTGATGAAAGAAACTGTTACGGAGAAACTATCATTACTGTAATAGAAGGAGTAATTCCTCAACTTGAAAATGATACTGTTTATACAAAATGTATAAATGAAGATCTAGATATTTCTGTAAACATTATAAATGAGGATCTTTTGGGTAGTGACCTAGAATATGTTTGGTATATTGATGGGGCTGAAGTTCAGTCAGGTTCAGATTATATTTATACACATATGTCACAACAAGATTTAGGAATTGTAACGGTATCAGTTGTAGACCTTAATACGATGTGTGAAGCGTCAACAACAATTGACATCACTAGTTTTGCAAACGCTGGTTGTGTGGATATCCCTCAAGGACTTTCTCCAAATGGCGATGGTGTCAATGACTGTCTTATCTTAGATCATTTAGAAGCATCTGATGATATTGTAAAGGCTGAAATATATAACCGATACGGAGTGAAGGTATTTGAATTGAATGATTATACGGACCAATGGTGTGGACAAGACGCAAGTTCTGGAGATTCAGACTCTAGCGATTTATTACCTGTTGGAACTTATTTCTATGTCATTCAATTTAATTCGGGAAGAGAACCGATTACAAGCTGGATATACCTAAATTATTAATCAACAAATAACAAAAAATAATGAAAAATTTAGTACTAATTTTATTTATAGTACTGTGTGCCTCTAAAGTGGAAGCACAGCAGGATCCACAATATACACAGTACATGTATAACATGAATATTATCAATCCAGCCTACACGGGATCATCCGAAGGGTTAGCGGTTGGAGCACTCTATCGTAGCCAATGGATTGGTCTTGATGGAGGTCCAGAAACCTTTACTTTTAATATCCATTCCCCTGTTGGAAAAAAAGTTGGTTTAGGATTATCTATCATAGCAGATCAAATTGGTCCTGTAAAGGAAACCAACGCATATGTTGATTTTTCTTATACAATTCCATTAGGAACCGTCAATAAATTAGCATTTGGTGTTAAGGGAGGGTTTACGTTTCATGACATAGGAATTGCAGAAAGTCAAATTAATTTAATAGATCAAGGAGATCCGTTTTTTGCAAATGCAATTAACGAAACCTCTCCTAATGTTGGAGCTGGAGCTTATTTCTATAGACCTAATAAATACTATATTTCTGTATCGATTCCAAATATTTTAAATGGGGTTCATTTAGACGCTAATGGAACAAAAATTGGTTCGGAGTCCGAACACTTTTTTGCAGCAGCAGGTTATGTATTTGATCTTTCAAAAAACTTTAAGTTAAAACCACACGCTTTACTAAAATATGCGCTAGATGCACCAATAAGTTACGATATAAATGCAAATGTTTTCATGTTTGATGTTGTAGAAGTTGGTTTAGGGTATCGAATAGAAGATTCTTTTATTGGTATGATTAATTTTCAAGTGTCTAACAACATAAGAATCGGATACGCATATGATGCTATTCAATCTGATTTGGATATTGTTACCAGCTCATCTCATGAGATCTTTATTAATTTTGACCTTAATTTTTCAACCAAAGTTTCAAGATCTCCTCGTTATTTCTAATCTAAGTTAATAATTATATTATGAAAAATATTATATCAATTTTTATCATCACCTTAATGAGTAGTATTTGCTTAACTGCTCAAAGTAATGCCACTAAAAAAGCAGACAAACATTTTAATAAATTTCAATTTGTAGAAGCAGCAGAAGACTACTTAAAGTTAGCTAACGACGGGGATGCAGATGCTTATGTCTATGGGCAACTAGCCGAGTGCTATTACAATATTTTCAAAACCGTTGAAGCTGAAAAGTGGTATGCAAAAGCATTGGAAACATCATCAAACCCAGAGCTGATTTATAATTACTCTCAGATGCTAAAAGCAAATGGAAAATATGAAGAGTCAAATATTCAGTTGGGAAAATTTGCTTCCATGCGTCCTGCAGACAATAGAGCTACAGCGTTTAGAGCAAACCCTAACTACTTACCTAAAATTTTAAAAAAAGGCAAAAAATTTAATGTTCAGAATTTATCAATTAACTCTGAATTATCTGATTTTGGAGGCACACTTCTAGATGGAAAACTTTACATCACTTCCGCAAGAAACAGTGATCGTAAAACCTATGGTTGGAATGAAGAACCTTTTTTAGATATCTATACTTCGAAAGTTGATAGTCTCTGGCTCTATCAAACACCCACTATAATAGAGGAAAATATAAATACTAGATATCACGAAGGAACTGTGAGCTTTTCTCCAGATGGAAATACCATGTATTTTTCTCGTGAGAGTTATTATGATAACGTTTTTGAAACAGATTCTTTAACTCAGTATAAAATCAGTGTTTTGAACCTTTATAAAAGTGTCAATCAAGAAGGTCAGTGGTCAGAAGCAGAACCATTGTCTTTAAATGGAGATAGCTATTCTGTAAAAAATCCATCGGTGAGTGCAGATGGTAGTACCTTGTATTTTGCTTCAGACAAAACCGGAGGCTACGGACAATTTGATATATACAGTGCGCCTATTGACGAAAATGGTTCCGTTGGTACTGCTACAAATATGGGGCAAAAACTAAACACAGAGGGACAAGAAATGTTTCCGTATATCAGTTCTAATAATACACTCTACTTTTCTTCAAATGGCCATTTAGGACTTGGAGGTATGGATGTGTTTTTTGCGAAAGTAGTTGATGGAAAAGTAGGTCCTATACGAAATATAGGAATCCCCGTGAATGGAAATGCCGATGACTTTGCATTTAGTATAAATGAAGAAACAGAAAGAGGTTTTGTGTCTTCCAACAGAGAAGGCGGAAAAGGAAGTGATGACATTTACGCCATAAAAAAATTACTCCCAATCTGCGATGTGTTAGTGACCATCACAGTAAAAGACAGCAAAACGGGCTTAGCTTTAGAAGGTGCTTCAGTGGATATTAAAGATGCTGAAGGCACTGTTTTTGGGACGAAAGTATCCAATGCAAAAGGAATTGTTGAATACATCATTGAATGTGATGTGGACACCATAATAACTGGCTCTAAAGCAGATTATGAAGGTGATATATCAGCCATAAAAGGAACCAGTGAAGAAGAAGTTTCTGTTGAATTTCTATTAACTCCTATTGAAGAAATTATACTGGCAAACAAAATCCTCTTAAATCCTATTTACTTTGATTTTGATAAATCGAACATTACAGCTCAAGCAGCTTTTGAATTGGATAAATTAGTACAATTGATGACTAAATACGAATCGATTGTAATCAGTGCAGAATCGCATACCGATTCTCGTGGATCAACTTCCTATAACTTATCCTTATCTGATAGACGTGCCAAAACAACAGCTCAGTATGTGATTTCTAAAGGAATTGATGCCAGTAGAATTACAGGAATTGGCAAAGGAGAAACCACGCCTAATGTAGATTGTGGTGCAAACTGCACAGAAGATGAACACCAGCTGAACAGACGTTCTGAGTTCTTTATCTTGGAAGGAAATCCAAATGAGGAGTAAATCCTAAAATACTTTTTTATATAGAAATAGCCTCGCATTTGCGGGGCTTTTTTATTTAAACCGCTTTATAAAACAAAACGGATAAAGCAATAATAGCGATTGGCAATGCGATAAGAATAAGCAGCGAATAGCCCAAGTCTTTTTTGTTGGACAGTTTGGCGTTTAAGACACGGCGTTTGCGTCCGCTATAATTCACCCAGTTTTTAAAGTGGATAAACACTGCTGTCATTACAAAGAGGGTCCATGTATTGGAGCTAGACATGACCACAACCTTCATTTGTTCTAAAAACTTAATAAAGAACACACCGCCTAGAAACACCAGTGCAATTTGTAACACCGTAGTATAGAATAATGCTATAGTGTTCGCCTTTTGCTTGTAACGGCCTTTAAAACGGTTGAAAACGGTCAAATAGAGTTGATTGAAATAATTCATAAGTGCCAATATAGAAAAAAGCCTACGATATGATCGCAGGCTTTTTAAATTTATATAAATAGTTTAGTACTAGTTCTGAACCAATACTTTAACATTGTCAATCTCATAGGTTCCTGTATTCCCTGAATTGGCAGTATATTTAAAAGCAATATGAGCATTTCCAGAATACGGGCTTAAGTCGACTAATCCAGAGTATATCCAATCTTTGTAATAGGTGTTGTCCGGTACAATAATCCCTGGAAGTGATGTCCATGTAGCAGTAGATATACCTGCATCCGTACCGTCCCAATCTGTAGAAATTAACAATTCTAAATCACTACCATCACTAAAACTATTAGAAGATTCAAAATCAAAGAACTCAAATTCTTGAGCATCTAAATCAAATCCTGGAGTAATTAACCAGGATACAGTACTTGCATCGCCAGAATTGTAAGCACTAATTTGAGCAATTCTACTTCCTGGATTACCAGTATCATTCGTTGTTCTTGCAATCCAATCTCTTGATCCTTCCTCAACATAATTTGTCCAATCACCAGAAATTTCATCAAAGTTTGAATAGGCTTCAAAGTCTTCTTCCAAAAGAACACCAAAATCATCCACATTTAATAATTCACAACGTGCATCGTTAAAATTGACGTCGTCGGTCGTATTTAAAACAAGAATCAAAGTGCTTCCGTCATAAGTTTTAGAAACGACTGCTGAAATAGACCCATTTCCAACAGGAAGTACTTCATTTTTGAAGCTTGAAAATGAACTTGTTTCAAGACCCATATTTGAATAACTAAACCCAGAACATGACTGTAACGTTCTTTGTGTATCGTAATCCTCAGATGGATCAAAATAACGAAGTCCTGCTAAATCATCTTCAAATTCAACATTGTCAATTTGTACAAACATCCCAACATGAATACTTTCAATTTGAGGAAATTTAACATTTATTGGAACAATATCTGCAGTGACTTCAGATCTTAACATTGATCTATCCATTTGATTTTTGGACAAACTTGTCACGGTAGTCCCATATTGATCGGTTTCTGTTCCGCCACCAATGGTAATCACTTCATTTCCTGTACGCTCTTCACCAATATACAATCCTGCTGGAGCACCAGACTCAAATGTTGGGTTTAAGTTAATGTAAACCTCACGACCTTTATTAAACCTATTGTAAGAATCAACTTGACTCAAAATAATTTTGATGGCAGCCGTTGGATTTTCAGGACTGTCTTGCAAGTAGACTTCTTTATAGAAGTTCCCTGTTAAATCTGAAGAGGTTACATAGCCTTTCACTACGATATTCGTATCTACTCGAAAAGGGACAGCATCATCGTTATCGCCATCTCCATCTGGATCTGAATCGTACATCGCTTTCACTTCTGAAATCGACACTATATTAATATCTCCTGAAAGAAGATCAGTAAGTGCTTTATTTTCTTCTGTTCCTACACTTTCTGGGACAGAAAAATCGTCATCTTGTACACAAGACACAATAGCAACACTCGCTAAAAGTGCTAATAGATAGTTTTTAAAATTTATTGTTTTCATAATATGATAAATTAATGTTTGTTTTTTATTTTTAGAATCTAAGATTAAGGTTCATGAAGTAAGTAGTTCCCCGACCAAACCAGTATTTAGGTCCAAAACGTCGTTTTGGTGCGTTCACATCTTCTTTTAAAGATTGGTAATTGGCGTTACGCCCTTGCTCAAATCCACCTGTTTTAAATTGAGTGTTCAGAATGTTATTTAAACTTACAAAAAGACTGATGTACTTGTCACCAACTTTCCAAGACTTTCCTCCTACGGCATTCCATACCATATAAGAATCAAATTTTTCTTGTCTAAGTAATTCTTTCGCAAGTGCTGGATCATAATCTGGAAATGGTAATCCATCTGTGTCTAGATAAAAATTCTCGGTACGCGTTAAGGGAGATACATCCACATAAGCATTCGACATAAAGTTTGCCGTCGTACCAAACCACCAATAATTAGGATCGCGGTATTCAAACCCTAAAGAAAATGCGTGTTGTGGACCACCTGCAATTTTGTAGTCTTTTAAATTAGCTTCCCCAAAATCTAATCCAGCAGTAAAGTCACTAGACGATAATAATAAGTTTGGATTGTTATCATACGTATATTGACCTACGGAAGCAACACCTGTTAATTTAATTGTAGGGATCACTTGGGCTTCAATTCCAAATTCAATCCCTAAATGTCTTTTGTCAATCCCCTCAAGAATTTCTTGAACAAAGGCCGTACCTGAATCGATACCACTAATTCCATCTGCATAGTAAAACGATACTTCGTTCGCATCTTGCATTTTTGTGAAATACCCTGTTAATCTAGCTTTGACAATTGGTGATCTGTAAACATAGTTCAGATCAAAAGAAGTGATTTTTTCTTCTGTAATTCCAAACCCAGATTGATCTCCTACGATTGCGTGATTATCTCTTGAGTTAGAAAAAGTATTGCGAATGGTTGGTGCTTTTGTTAAATAACCTGCATTAGCAACTAATAAATGTTTTCCAGAAAACTTGTATGTGAATCCACCTTTGGCGCCGAGTCCTGTAAATTCAACTTTTTCTCCTTTACCAAAAGAGTTGTCTGCATAAACTTCACTTTGGTACAAACCTTCTCTTTGATAATCTGTTTTTGTGATACTTCCTGCTAAGAAAAAGTCGATCTTATTGTATTTAAACTGAGCTTGTGCAAACGTACTTACGATGTTTGCTTCTAAGTTATAGTTGTATCTAAAAGTATCGCCCTCACCTACTACAAGGTCTGGATTTTGTAGATCAAACTGAACTTGATCAAAAGAATCTACATTTAAATATCCTGTAGTACTTCCTAACATATCAATAATTTCTGCAAAATTATGCGACTTTAAACGTTTGTAGTTGACGGCAGCATTTAAAGTAATATTTTCAGAAAGGTCTGAATTGAATATTGTGTTAACCGACAACTGTGTGTCATCACTACGGTCTTCGTACAATACGTAAGCAGCGTTGTCTCCTGTAACATTGTTTGTTACGTTGGCGTCATAAAGACGGTTCCAATCTAGTTGACCACCTTCCGTAAAATTTTGGTAAGCACTATAAGCTCCTGCTAAATCAGGTCCATCTGTATCTGCCAAAAAGTAACTTGGCAATCCTTGGTAATAGGCTGGACTTGGGTTGGCACCTCCTGCATAGTCCAAACGGCTATTTCCGAGCTCTCCAAATTGGTAAGCAACATTGGTGTTTAAGCTTGTTTTTTCTGTAAAATCCCAATAATGGTTCAACATTAAAACAGGTTCTGCAATACGCTTGACACGCGAATTACGCTTTTCACCATCTTGGTAGCCCCAATATTCATTGTACTTAATGTCTTTTAAATCATATACTTCTTGCGTGTTTGGAGATGATTTTCCACGCTTGTTTGGAGTATAAAACCCCGTAAAGTTTAAGCTATGCTTGTCATTAATTTTCTTTTCAACAGAAACAAAAAATGAATTGGCATCGTAAAACGTTCCGTCCTGAAAGCCTTCATTACCCCAACGTCTTCCTAAAGAAAATGCATAAGACCAGCCACCTTTCACCACACCAGAAGCATGGGTTGCCATGACTCTGTTGGTATAACTTCTGTTAGAAGATGAGTAAGTAATACGTGAACCGCTTCGGTATTCAGAAGCTCTAAGGTTGATGTTGGTCGTTCCCAAGATCCCTCCAAAATTATAAGAGGATGGAGCTAAACCTGTAGTTAACTCTTGATTTCTAAGGACGTCGTTTAAACCTCCCCAGTTACTCCATTGTGGTCTTCCGTTAAATACTTTGTTCATTTCGATACCGTTCATCAAAACATTTCCGTTATCGGAATTGAGTCCACGAACTCTAAAAAACGAAGAACTGAATTCAAAAGCCGCAGCTCGTTGAAATACATCTTGTGAAGACGATAATAATCCAGAAATGTTGTCCGCACCACTAGTATCATCATTTAGTTCATCATCCGATAATGTAATGGTAAACAAATCGTCGTCTGAATTATCGACCGATAACACCATGTCTTGGATGTTTAACGTTTTCCCTTCATTTACAACAATTGGATATCGGGCAACTCTGTAACCTTCTTTGGTCAAGGTCAATACTTGCTCTCCTAATGGAACATCAGAAGAAAACAAAAACACCCCTAAGGCATCTGTTTGTGTGCTTAATAACAATCCTTCAAAGGAAACAGTAACTTCAGCCAAAGCTTGGTTAGAAGTTAAATCCTTCACACTTCCCTCAACAACAGTTTGTTGTGCAAAAGAAGTACAGAACGCTAGTAAACCGATCAAAAAAATAATACTATTTTTTTTCATTTTGGTTTTTGAATTTGTTTATTAATAATTGATAATTATCCTACAAATTTACATTATTGATTTTAAAATTTATACTTTTGGAGGAAGTAATTATACACACCATTTTATGACACACGAATCTTATCTGAGGAATTTTAAAATTTATTTTTTTACATTTTTTACGATTACATTGTTTAGCATTTCTGCAGAATCGCAAAACAAACGAAAATTTAAAGTGCATACCATTGCTTTTTATAACGTAGAAAACCTTTTTGACACCATTAATGACCCTAATAAATTTGACGAGAGAAGTCCAATCATGGAACTCAAATTTAACCGTCAGGACGTTTACAACAAGAAGGTAAAGAACATGGCTCGTGTCATTTCTCAAATTGGTGCAGACGTTTCAAAAAACACCCCTGCCATTATTGGAATTTGCGAAGTAGAAAACCGAAATGTTGTAGAAGACTTAGCAAATGACCCGACTTTAATAGCTAAAGACTACGGGATTGTGCATTTTGAATCTCCTGATGAGCGAAGTATCGATGTGGCCTTAATGTATCAAAAAGCATTGTTTGTCCCTGTAAGTACAAGCGCACATGAATTAAAGTTATTTGATGAGAAGAGAGACAAACCCGATCATACCAGAGATCAATTGTTGGTAAGTGGTTATTTGGAAGGCGATTTGATTCATTTGATTGTAAATCACTGGCCATCTCGAAGTGGTGGTGAGGCCAAAAGCCGTTCGAAACGTGTGGCAGCAGCAACTCTTAACAAGCGTTTAATTGATTCTTTGCAAGCGGATGATCCGTATGCCAAAATATTCACGATGGGCGATTTTAATGACAATCCTACAAACGCAAGTTTTAAGAAAGTTCTAAAGTCCAAAAAGAACAGAGAATCGGTTGGACTCAAAGGATTGTACAACCCAATGGAAGGCTTTTTCAAGGCAGGTTTAGGATCCAATGCCTACAGAGATGCGTGGAGTTTATTTGATCAAATATTAGTAACACAACCATTACTAGAAGAAGATTTTTCTTCCTTTAGATTTTATAAGGCAGGCATTTTTAACAAGCAATTCCTGATCAGTAAAAAAGGACGTTATAAAGGCTATCCATTTAGAAGCTTTTCTTATGGAGGGTTTACAGGAGGTTACAGCGATCACTTTCCGGTATATGTACACGTCATCAAGGAGGTGGAGTAATCCCATTCACACAGATTCATAAAAAAAGCAGCCAAATGGCTGCTTTTTTTATAGGTGTTAGTTTGGCCATACATTCCATGGAATTCTAGATAAAATCAAAATTAAGGCGATGGTATAAAAAATCGCGATGGTTTTATATTTAGGTCCTGAGATTAATTTTTTCTTGTGTTTAGAGTAGCCTATAGTAATCAAAACGATTGCTAAGATATTAATGATTGGATGTTCTACAAGGTATAAACGTATACTCGCATTTTTCATAACCTCACCTACTCCTAAGTCGCTCCACAAACCAAAACGCTCTGAAGTGAAATACAATAGAAGTCCAATAAGCAATTGAATGTGAGAGACAATTAGTGTAAATAGTGAAACTCGAAATGCTTTTGCATCATAGTCTTTTTTTCCAAAATAACCTGTAATGGATTTAAAGACCGCCAATAGAAGTACTAGAAGCACTAAGTAAGCCCAATAGGAATGTATTATTTTGATCATGATGTATGGTTTATAAGTTTCTACAAAAGTACAAGAATTTTAGGCATAAAAAAACCCTTAGTAAATAAGGGCTTTAGATATTGTAAACTAATCTACTTAGCTATTTTTCTTGTAGTGATTTAAAAGGTTTATGGTTGAAGCATCATGGTTTGTGATTGACCCCGTATTGATTTCGTCTAAGATTTTAGTTGCCAATTGTTTTCCCAATTCAACTCCAAATTGGTCATAACTAAAGACATTCCAAACGACTCCTTGTACAAATATTTTGTGTTCATACATCGCTATTAATTTCCCTAAACTTTCCGGAGTTAATTGTTTGATAAAAATGGTGTTGGTGGGTTTGTTGCCTTCAAATATTTTAAATGGAACGATCTCTTCCGATGTACCTTCTGACTGCACCTCAGCTTCTGTTTTTCCATTTAACAAGGCTTCTGTTTGTGCGAAAAAGTTGGAAATCAGTTTGTCTTGATGGTCTTTATTGCCATGTAGGGATTGTGTAAATCCAATAAAATCGGCTGGAATTAGTTTTGTCCCTTGGTGAATTAATTGAAAAAAGGCGTGTTGAGAATTGGTGCCTGGCTCTCCCCAAACTAAATTTCCAGTTTGGTAATTTACTTGCTTTCCAGATCGGTCGATGCTTTTTCCATTACTTTCCATAATAGCTTGCTGAAGGTAGGTTGCAAATTGATTCAAATATTGTGTGTAAGGAATGACGGCTTCACTTTCTGCTTTGAAAAAATTATTATACCAGATACTTAAAAAAGCTAAAACGGTAGGGATGTTTGTTTCAAACTCTTCTTCTTTAAAATGGGTGTCCATTTTATGAGCTCCTTCTAAAAGCGCTTCAAAATGATCGTATCCAACAGCCAAACTAATACTTAATCCTACGGCACTCCAGAGCGAAAAACGACCTCCTACCCAATCCCACATTGGAAAAATATTAGAAGTTTCAATCCCAAAGGCTTGTACCTTGGCAGTATTTGTAGACACTGCTACAAAATGCTTTGCGACATCTTCTTGGGTGGCATGTTGTAAAAACCATTCTCTAATCGTATTTGCATTGGAAAGGGTTTCTTGAGTGGTGAATGTTTTAGACACAATCACAAAAAGCGTGGTTTCTGGATTGAGGTTCTTTAAGACTTCATTGACGTGATCGCCATCAACATTGCTTACAAAATGTGGAGTGAGGTGGTTACCATAAAATGCCAAAGAATCAACAACCATAGCAGGTCCTAAGTCTGAACCTCCAATTCCGATGTTTACAATATCGGTAAATGCTTTGTTGGTATATCCTTTTTTGGAACCATTAGTAATGGCTTCCGAAAATTTCTTTATTAAAGCTTTTGCTGCGTGAATTTCGGGAATCACATTTTCACTATCAACTAAAACATTGGCGTCTTTAGGGGCTCTAAGAGCTGTATGAAGTACGGCTCGACCCTCTGTGTGATTGATAATATCTCCTTCAAAATATTTTGAAATAGCATCCTTGAGTTGAAGTTCTTCAGCCAATTCTTTAAAAAGAAGCATGGTTTCAGAATCAATTCTATTTTTTGAGAAATCTACATAAAAATCTTCCCAGTTTATAGTGAATTCATCCGCACGACCTTGGTTTTCAGCAAACCATGTTTTCATAGGCGTGTCCTTGACTGCTTCAAAGTGAATTTTTAGTTTAGCCCAAGATTTTGTTTGCGTTGGATTTATTGATTGTAATGCCATTGGATAATTTTAGATATATAGTATTAGTTTATTGAATCGAGTTGTTGTCTTAGAGGGGCAATAAATTCCTCGAAGTTAGATTTTAAATGTGTTGGTAATGCTTTTGCATCTGGTAGTTTTTGACGAAATGGATCTACTTGTTTTCCGTTTTTCCAAAAACGATAGCATACGTGTGGACCTCCCGTATTTCCGGTCATCCCAACCTTTCCAATCACGTCGCCTTGTTTGACATAATCTCCAACTTTTACCAACCGTCTGCTCATATGCAGGTATTGAGTGCTGTAAGTTCCGTTATGTCTGATTTTTACATAGTTGCCGTTACCTCCTTTTCTCCTCGACTCAATAACTTTTCCATTGGCGGTTGCTAAAATAGGCGTACCAATTGGGGCTGCAAAATCGGTGCCTTTATGAGGTTTTACACGATTTCCATAGTATGCAATTTTACGTTTCAAATTGTACCTTGAGGAGATGCGACTGAATTGTAGGGGTGCTTTCAAAAAAGCTTTTCGAAGGCTTTTTGTGTTTTCGTCAAAATAATCAGTATTGTTTTTAGAGGCTTCATTCATGTAATTAAAAGCATAAAACGAGTCACCATTATGTTCAAAATATGCAGCCTTTATACTTTCAATCCCTGCATATACAGAATCGTCCACAAAACGTTCATTGTAAATTACTTTAAAATTATCGCCCTTTTGAAGTCTGGAGAAATCGATGGTCCAAGCATAGATATCATCAGACATGTCATAAATCAATTGGGTGGGCAAACCTTGATTTTCCATTGTTTCAGAGAGTGTACTCTCTATATAACCAAAGGACTCTTTTTCAATGATTTTAACAGGTTTTCTTTCTATGTAGGTAATGATTGCATCGCAAAATTCGACTACTAAATATTCGATTTTGTTGAGCTGATATATAAAAACCAAAGGTTTACCAATATCTTCTTTTGAATATAAAACGGTGTAGGGTTTACCAATTCTTAAGCGGCGCACATCGAAAACTGTTTTTGTTTTTTCGGAAATATGATGAATCTCTGGATAAAATAGATGGTGTTTTTCTAATAAACCACCAAAACTGTCTCCACTTTTGACAGTGTCATTTACCACCTTATAGTTGTTTAGGTTGTAGCCAAATTTAAAGTTGTTTGGCTGAATCGTTACTTCATCTAAATCTGCTTCGAGTGTAGTGTCTTTTGAACAACTTCTAATGGTATTATAAAAACCGATAACAATAAATCCGTAAAGGAAAAATTTTATATTGAAATAATTTTTATACTTACTCAACTCCATGCCCCCAGTTATCTTTTTCATCTTGGCTCCAAAGTTCTGGAAAAAATATTCTTTTTTGGTATTTTGGATGCATATATTTTTGCCAATCACTTCCTCCGGTTGCTTCTCCGTCTCCCTCTTTCCCTAAAATATAATGCTTAGCGGCGTTATAATGCGCCATCACCCATGTAATATTAACTGTATAATCGTAATGCCGCATAGCATCAATTAGACTTTTATCTTGCTGACTTTCAACTGGAAGTTCTTTGAATCGCGACCAGATATTTTTGGTATTATAAACTTTCATAAAGGTTATAAACTCTTCTTTGTAACGGTTTTCAAAATTCGTTAATAAGGTGGATTTTTGACCTGTTTTGTAATCTTTTCCAGCAGCTTGCCAATACAAGTGTTCAAAAGCATGTTCAAAAGGGGTATCTCTGTCAATATTGGCACGAAAACGCACGTCAATTAGGTTAATAAGTTCTGTGGAAGCAAATTCAATTTTGCGGTATTGTGCACTTTGAAATCCACTAGCAGGGGTTAAGGTATGTCTAAATTTATTGTATTGAGCAATGTCCATTCCATCTCTCATGATATTGAAAGAGGTTGTTAGCATATCAAAATAGCGACTGATTCGCATGAGTTTTTCTTGAAAAAAAGCAACTTCCAAGGTTGGGGTGTCGGCTACTTGTTTGATTTCCCAAAGGATCATTTTAAAAATCAATTCATTGATTTGATGGTAGCCTATAAATACCATTTCATCAGGAAGAGTTGTGCGTTGAATTTGCAGCCCTAATAATGCATCTGTATGAATATAATCCCAGTAGGTTATTAAATTACTATGTAATAAACCTTCAAGATGTACCTCACGGTCTTGACCTATGGTTTTGTACTTATCATCTAGCAGATTCAATAATTTTTCAGTAGTAGGTTTTTTTGTCATTACTTGTTATAGTTGAATTTTGAAAGGATGTTTAAGCCCTTTTAGTGCCTCTAAATCAGCTCTTAATGAGCCAACACGCAAGTCTGCTTTTATTTTCATTGGCACTTTATTTTTATCAGCTGTTACCCATAAAGTTAAGCTTTCTTCTTCTTTGAAAACACGACCAGCCATTACATAAGGTCTAAATTTTATACATTTAATTTTTCCGAATTTAGTTTGAATCGTTTCACGTCCTAAATATTTTAATTTAAATAGAAATGTTTCACTATCGAAAAATATGTTAAGCTCTACAACACTTCCCTTTTGAATGGTTTCTGTGTTGTAATTATTTCTTAGATAATAGTAGGCGGATACCAGGTCTTGAATATTTTTCTCAATATCAACAATTGAATTTGTGCGTTCCTTCAAATCATTAATCAATGCTTTGTTCTGGACGTGATCAAAATCTACAATTCTATTTTTGGTGTAACCACCTTCATTAATATTTCTAACAAACTTATAAGGCTGCCCTGTTACTTTATCAAAATGGCTCTCATAATGATCTTCTACATTAAAAAACCATTTAACCGCTCCTGTAGTCCAACCTTTTCCTACAACTTTATATACAGGCTTATTCTTGTATGTGTTTTCAGAAATCTCAAGAGTTGCATTGCCAGCTTTCATCCATCCACTATAACTTAATTTGAATTTAAGCCATTCACCAGCCTGAAAAGAAGACGTGTCTTGAGACCATGAGGTCTGAAAACTTGCAAATAAAAAGAAGATTAATACTAATTTTTTCATGATAGAGTGCCGCAAGTGCTTATGTTAAACGATTGTAACACTTCCCACAAATTTGCAATTATTATTCCAAACTATAAAATGTTTCGCTCTTAAGTCCTAAATATATTTTTGTTACGCTATTAAAAACAGTATCCTACGTTTACAAAAAATACAGAATTATTTGATTCTGAGGACCAGTTGTATTTTAACTCTATAGGTCCAAAAATTGTTTCCAATCCATAGCCAACCGAATACCCTCCGTAGGAAGGGGAGTCAATCCACTTATTACTTAAAAATATATCATCTCCAATATTGGCGAAATTAGCTGAAAAATTAAAATGATGTTTGTTTATAAACTCATAATCAATCGTCGAAGCTATTTTTACAAAACTATTACCATTAAGTGAAAAATAATCATATCCATAAAATGTAGAATAGTTATTAAAATAATTTACGCCATAACCTCCAAGTCCAAAATGAAGAGCTTTAGAGTCACTGTTACCAACTTTAAACCCTCCTTCAGCTCCGATATTCATAGAGAGCTTATCTGCAATTTTAAATGCTTTTGATATTTGGGACTTAACGATTGAAAATTCGTTAAAGTCGCTCCTGAGATCTGATGACGCAACATATAATTTAAAGTCCCCTTCAAAAAGAAACCCACTGGTTGGAAAAAACTTATTATCAATGGTATCTATTTTTAAAGATCCGAATAAGCTGTAAAAACCTCCATCTTCAAATTTGTATTCTGGAGTGTCAAAAACGGTTAAAAATGCATTATCATTGGTAGTGATTTTTAAGTCCTTCAACTCCACTCCAATTTTTATAGCCAAATCTTTTTTAATCAACGTTTCTACAAAAAATTGATGGGTAAACTCTCTGAAATTTATCTGAATTTTATCAATTTCTGGATATACGTCTTCATTAATGAGACCTGCTGGATCCGTAAGGTTATTAAATCCTATATATTTAGAATTAAAACCTACACTCCAATAAAAACCTTTATCTATATAATAATCGAAGTTATAGCGCGTATTATCTCCAAGAATAATATCTAATGATAACACATCGTTTTTGAGAAGTAATTGTTTTTTTGTCAAGTTAATTAGAGCTGCACTTTTGTAGAGCTGATCGTAATGCACACCAAATTTTATAAATGTTGTGTTTTTTGCCTCTTCAACTTTCGCACTGAAATTATAACCCTGATTTGTGGGCAGAAATTTATATAAAAAGCTGTCAAAATTATTGGTGGCTACTAAATTGTTAACGCCTTTGCTGAAGTCATCAAAACTGATGGTTTCACCTGATCTAAACCTCAATTTTCCCTTGACATAAGAGGAGGTGTATTTTTTTAATCCAGAGATTGAAATATTATTAATTTTAATTTCATCAAAGTTGGAGGTACTAGCCTGTTTTTTTAAAAAGTTTTGTGCCTTCGCTATCTTTTTTAATGCTTCTGCATGTGGTAAGGCTGCAATTTGACCTTTTTGTATGATTTTGATGCCATCTTTAAAAGAAACAATAGAGTAATCTGATACGTCTGGTTTTATGTAAACGTCGGTCAAATCGACCTTACCTGTCATATCTTTAACCTCTCTAAAATTGTTGATTTGCATCAAAATATTAGACACAGATTCCAAGTCTTTAATTTCTAGAAGTTCATCTTGAACATCAACTCCAATAATGATATCCAGATTTTTTGATTCTAAACCTCTTACAGGGTAATTATTGACGATACCACCATCCATCAATACTTTATTATCTAATCTTACTGGCTGATAAAGTGTTGGTAGAGCGCTGCTCGCTGCAATTGCTTGTGCTAAATTTCCACGATCCAAAATAATTTCTTGACCCGTTTGCATATTTGTTGCAATACAATAAAATGGAATTGGCAGTTTGCTAAAGTCCTCAATGGCACTGACGTTTAACGTTAGTTTTGAAAGTAAATTAAAAACATTTTGTCCCCTCGAAATTGAAGATGGTAAATGAATTTTAAAGTTATTAAAAGGAAGTGATAAGGCATATTTTTCTGCATTTTTTCGTTCGTAAAAGGTCTTGGACTTTCTTGGAACATCATCGCTTATAAGTAAATCAAAATTGGTTGCGCTAATAATAGAGTCTATTTGCTTTCCTGTATATCCGGAAGCATACAAGCCTCCTACAACAGCACCCATACTTGTACCTGCAACATAATCGACACGAACTCCCAAACTATCCAGCGTTTTTAATACACCAACATGAGCTAAACCTTTAGCACCCCCACCACTCAACACTAAGCCAACTCGGGGATTTTTTGAGGCTGGTTCTTGAGAAAAACTCCAGTAAAAAAAGAAAATAAAAAATAAAATTAACAGGTTACGCATGAGGCTTTTTTTGATAATAATTATAAATAATATGAGCTTTTGAAACACCAATAACTTGTTCTAACTCGTCTAAGGTTGCAAAAGAAACACGTTGTGCAGACTTGAACTTTTTTAATAATTCTAAAATAGTTTTATCTCCAATACCAACAATAGATTCCAACTCCGAATTTAAGGCCGTTTTACTTCGTTTATTTCTGTGATGTTCAATCCCAAAACGATGGGCTTCATTTCGAAGCTGTTGAATGATTTTAAGTGTTTCACTTTTTTTATCTAAATATAAGGGAATTGGATCATTTGGATAGAATAATTCTTCTAAACGTTTTGCAATTCCGATGATCGCAATTTTTCCGCGTAGGTCTAAATCATCCAAGCTCTTTAGAGCGGCTGACAATTGACCTTTCCCTCCATCAATTATTATTAAGTGTGGCAGCGGTTGTTTCTCATCTAGTAAGCGTTTATAACGTCGATAAACCACCTCGGTCATAGAAGCATAATCGTCGGGACCTTCAACGGTTTTAATATTAAAATGGCGGTATTCTTTTTTGCTAGGTTTTCCATTTTTAAAAACTACGCAAGCAGCAACGGGATGTGTACCTTGAATGTTTGAATTGTCGAAACATTCAATATGTGTTGGCGCCTCAGAAAGTCTCAAATCTGACTTCATCTGAGTCATGATCCGCTCTACATGACGGTCGGGGTCTGTTATTTTGACTTGCTTTAATTGTTCCAGACGTTGGTATTTGGCATTCCTTAAAGACAGGTCTATTAGCTGTTTTTTATCCCCTACTTTTGGAATTGTAATCCTGAAATCTGCTCCTAAATTCACTTCAAAAGGCACGTAAATATCTTTAGAATCAAGTGTAAAGCGTTGACGTATTTCTGTAATAGCAAGTTCTAATAACGCCTGATCGCTTTCTTGAAGTTTCTTTTTTAACTCCATAGTATGGGAGCGAATGATGGCTCCATAAGAAAGTTGTAAAAAGTTGATATAGGCGTAACTTTCATCACTCACTATTGAAAATACATCCACATTGCTAATCTTTGGATTTACAATGGTCGATTTTGCCTGATAGTTTTCGAGAATTTGTAACTTTTCTTTTAAGGATTGAGCTGCTTCAAACTCTAAGTTTTCTGCAAAGACTTTCATTTGAGATTTAAAAACTGATATGGAATTTTTAAAATTACCTTTTAAAATTTGACGGATGGTAGCGATGTTTTCTGAATAAGAGGCTTCAGTTTCTTTGGCTTCACAAGCACCTTTACAGTTTCCTAAATGGTATTCTAAACAAACTTTATATTTCTGACTATAAATTTTTTCATGAGACAAATCATATTTGCATGTTCGAAGTGGAAACAACCCTTTTATAAGATCCAAAAGTGTATATACTGTTTTGATACTGGTATAAGGCCCAAAGTATTCAGACCCATCTTTAATCATACGTCGAGTTTGAAACACTCTAGGGAATGGTTCTTTTTTTATGCAAATCCAAGGGTACGATTTGTCATCTTTTAAAAGTACATTATAACGAGGTTGGTATTTTTTTATCAAATTGTTTTCAAGTAACAACGCATCGGTTTCGGTCTCTACAACAATATGTTTAATCTCTACGATTTTTTTTACAAGAACATTTGTTTTTCCATAATCGTGGACTTTATTAAAATATGAACGCACACGGTTCTTTATGTTTTTGGCTTTTCCAACATAAATAACCACCCCCGAGGCGTCATAAAACTGATAAACACCAGGTGTATTTGGTAAGGTTTGTAATTGAAGTTCAATGTTAGGATTGCTCATTGATTCAAAGATAATTAATTCCAACGATTGTAAAAATTGAATTTGCATTTTTACTATATTGCCATAACATAAGTTGTAATAATTCATGAATATAGTCATACTATCACGCAATAAAGACCTGTACTCTACCCGTAGACTTGTTGAAGAAGCTGAGTATAGGAATCATCTAGTAGAAGTGATTGATCCTTTGAGTTGCGATTTGATTATCGAAAAAGAAAAACCAACTATTTTTTATAATAACAAGTATCTGGACTATGTAGATGCCATTATTCCTCGCATAGGTGCTTCGGTAACTTATTATGGGTGTGCAGTGGTCAGACAGTTTGAAATGATGAATGTGTTTTCGACTGTTTCTTCAGATGCTATTATACGATCAAGAGACAAATTAAGGAGTTTCCAGCACCTTTCTAGAGCGGGTATTGATATGCCTAAAACTGTTTTTACAAATTATTCTTACGATGTAGAAAAAGTAATTACACATGTGGGCGGCACTCCTGTTGTTATCAAATTACTAGAAGGAACACAGGGAATAGGGGTCGTATTGGCAGAGACAAAAAACGCTGCCGAGTCTGTACTAGAAGCATTTAATGGATTGGAAGCTAGGGCGCTAGTACAAGAGTATATAGCAGAAGCTAAGGGCACCGATTTACGCGCCTTGATTGTTGACAATCAAGTTGTGGGTGCTATGAAGCGTCAAGGAAAAGAAGGTGAGTTTAGATCTAATCTTCATAGAGGTGGGACCTATTCTTATCATAAACTTTCCGAGGAAGAAACAAAGCTTGCTTTAAAAGCGGCTCAGAAATTAAAATTACCTATTTGTGGGGTTGACGTCTTACAATCAAACCGTGGTCCTTTAATTCTGGAAGTCAATTCAACTCCCGGGCTCGAAGGAATTGAAAGTGCCTCTAAAAAAAATATCGCGCAAGCCATTATCACATATATTGAAAGAAATAGCCGCTCGTAGTAACATACTCGATCCTATTTTCAAAAAAAATCATAGAGTGAAAAAATCAGAATTAAGAACCAACTACAAAATACTTCGAAAGAAATTAAGCTCGAAAGAAATAGACGATTTGAGTCTTCAAATCGCAAACTCAGTCCTTAAACTTCCAATATGGAGGTATTCCTTTTTTCATATATTTTTGACAATTAAGCCTTTAAAAGAAGTTCTCACAGAACCTATTATGTCTATTCTTTCAGGAAAAGACAAGCATATAGTAGTTTCTAAAAGCGATTTTGAAACCCGAACCATGTCGCACATACTGCTGCAAGATAACACCCTTTTAAAACCAAATTCATGGAATATCCCAGAACCCGAAAATGGAATCTCAATAAGTGATGAACAAATAGAAGTGGTTTTTATTCCACTCGTTACTTTTGATGAAAAAGGGAATCGTATTGGTTATGGAAAAGGTTTTTATGACAGGTTTTTAAAAAACTGTTCAAAGGATACTATAAAAATTGGACTTTCTTTTTTTGATGCAGAAACCGTTATAGATGATGTTGAACCGCATGACATTCCGTTAGATTTTTGTGTCACTCCAAATAAGATTTATACTTTTTAAATTGTAGAGGGTTTTGGAAATACTTTTTTATTAAAGACCAAAAGTAATCCAACACCAGTACTTATCGCCATATCTGCAATGTTAAAAACAGGGTCGAAAAAAGAAAAATAATTACCTCCAATAAATGGAAACCACTCTGGAAAATAGCCTTTCAATAGAGGGAAGTAAAGCATATCTACGACCTTGCCGTGGAATATATTGCCATAGCCTTCCAAAGCAAATAAAGTCGCCGTTTGCCCCATACTACTGTCGAAAATAATGCCATAAAAAATAGAGTCGATAATATTTCCAAGCGCACCAGAAAAGACCAAAGCGAGCGCAATAGTTAAAATCTTAGAAGTATTTTTATGGAGGCTTTGATAAAGCCAATAGCCAATACCACAAACTGCAAAAATTCTAAAAATGGTTAAAAATAATTTGGCACTTGAATCAGATATAAAAGAAGAAATATCACTAAGCTTGGCACCCCAAGCCATACCCTCGTTTTCGATAAAGTAGATTCTAAACCACTCAAATATTTTCAGCTCTTGTCCTAGCTCAAAATGAGTTTTGATGTATATTTTCGAGACCTGATCTATAAAAAGAATCCCCGCAACTAATAACAATATCTGTTTTTTAGACATTTTATTATTGCATATTCTTTGCTTCAATACTTAAAGTCGCGTGTGGAACCAACTCTAAACGTTTTTTGTTGATGAGTTTTTTGGTTACTCTACAAACCCCATACGTCTTATTTTCGATCCTGTTCAATGCGTTTTTTAGGTCTCTAATAAACTTCTCTTGACGAATGGCCAATTGAGAATTTGATTCTTTACTCATCACTTGACTTCCTTCATCAAAAGCCTTAAAGGTTGGAGATGTGTCTTCGGTACCGTTATTTAAATCATTCATGTAAGCACTTTTAATGAGATCTAAATCGTGCTGCGCCTTATCAATTTTATTAAGAATCAGAGTTTTAAATTCTTTTAAATCGTTATCCGAATATCTACTTGTATTTTCAATGGACATAATTATATGGATTTTTGGATATACAACTTCGTGTTAATCGCGTCAAAAGAAACCTCAATTCCTTTGTCTAATCGCGATACTAAGTGAAGCTCATCCGTTAATGTTTCTAGTTTTATATATTCTTTATTTTGTTTAATAGCATTCTCAATTCCGTCTGCAACTTGTAAATAAACCTCTATTCGATCGGTGAGTTCAAACCCAGAATCTTTTCTTAAGTTTTGAATTCTATTGACCAATTCTCTTGCAATTCCTTCCTCTTTTAGAGTCTCTGAAATTGTAACATCCAAAGCAACCGTAACAGCTCCTTGATTAGCGACCAACCATCCTTCTATATCTTGAGAGGTAATCTCTACATCATTGCGTTCCAAATTAATACTTTTTCCATTAATTTCAATACCTAACTCCCCTTTTTCTTCGATTTGTTTGATGTCTTCGGGTTGCAGGTTTTGAATGGCATTGGCAATTAACTTCATGTCCTTTCCAAATCGAGGTCCCAAGGCTTTAAAATTTGGCTTAATTTGTTTTACTAAAATATCGGATGCATCTTCTAACAACTCAACTTCTTTCACATTGACTTCGTGTTTCACTAAGTCTGCAATCGCTAAAACATCTTCTTTTTGAGTAGTAGAATTTACTGGAATCATAATTTTTTGTAAGGGCTGACGGACTTTAATTTTTTCTTTTGCTCGCAACGATAACACTAAGGATGAAATTGTTTGAGCTTGTTCCATTTTACGCTCTAAATTTTTATCAATTAAAGTCGTATCCGCTGACGGAAAATCTGCTAAGTGAACACTTTCAAATGTTTCTTTATTTGTAACCGAGTTCAGATCTAAATACAAACGGTCCATAAAAAACGGGGCTATGGGTGCTCCGAGTTTTGCGATCGTTACCATACAAGTGTACAAGGTTTGATACGCTGATATTTTATCGGTTTCATACTCCCCTTTCCAGAAGCGTCTTCTACTGAGACGAACGTACCAGTTGCTTAAATATTCTTGGGTAAATTCAGAAATGACACGGGCTGCTTTTGTAGGTTCATAGTCCGCATAATAGGCATCTACTTTTTCAATTAATGAATTTAGTTCTGACAAAATCCAACGGTCAATTTCTGGACGTTCTTGACTTGAAATGTTGGCCTCTGCATAACTAAATTTATCAATATTTGCATAGAGAGTAAAAAAAGAATAGGTATTATATAAGGTTCCGAAAAATTTTCTTTTGACCTCTTCGATCCCTTCCACATCAAATTTTAAGTTATCCCATGGATTGGCATTGCTAATCATATACCAACGAGTTGCATCTGCTCCATAGGTGGATAAGGTTTCAAAAGGATCTGTAGCATTGCCTAAACGCTTGGACATTTTTTGTCCATTTTTGTCCAAGACTAATCCGTTTGAAACGACATTTTTATAGGCCACAGAATCAAAAACCATAGTAGCGATTGCATGAAGCGTATAAAACCAGCCCCGAGTTTGATCGACACCTTCCGCAATAAAATCTGCTGGAAAGGCTTTATTGTTATCAATAAGCTCTTTGTTTTCAAATGGATAATGCCATTGTGCATAAGGCATACTTCCTGAATCAAACCATACATCTATCAAATCACTTTCGCGATGCATTGGTTTTCCTGTTGTAGATACTAATGTTATAGCATCGACAATATTTTTATGCAAATCAATTTTAGCATAATTTTCAAGTGAATAATCTCCTACTATAAAATCATCGAAAATGGCTTTTTCTAAAACTCCAGCTTGAACTGCTTTATGCATTTCTACTTTCAATTCTTTGACAGAACCAATACAGATTTCTTCTTTCCCGTCTTCAGTCCGCCAAATTGGAAGTGGAATGCCCCAATAACGTGAGCGAGATAAATTCCAATCGTTTGCATTTGCTAACCAATTTCCAAAACGACCTTCACCAGTACTTTTGGGCTTCCAGTTGATCGTTTGATTCAAATCGAACATGCGTTTTTTAACGTCAGTTACTTTTATAAACCAAGAGTCTAACGGGTAATATAAAATAGGCTTATCGGTTCTCCAACAATTTGGATAACTGTGCTTATATTTTTCAACCTTAAAAGCTTTGTTTTCTGTTTTTAACTTGATGGCCAGTTCTACATCCACAGATTTTTCTGGTGCTTCGCCTTCTGGATAGTATTCGTTTTTCACAAAACGCCCTGCAAAATCTGCAACTTCAGCTCTAAAGCGTCCTTGTAAATCTACAAGGGGAACTAAATTGCCGTCCGCATCTTTTACCAATAACGGTGGGATTTCTGGGCTGGCCTGTTTTGCTACTAGTGCATCATCTGCACCAAAAGTTGGCGCAGTATGCACAATCCCTGTTCCATCTTCAGTCGTTACAAAATCTCCTGAAATAATTCGGAATGCATCTTGTGGATTATCGTTTGGTAGTGCGTAATCTAATAATTGTTCGTAAGAGATTCCTACAAGGTCTTTACCTATAAACGATTTGACCACATAAAATGGAATGTTTTTATTTGAAGATTGATAGCCTTCCAATCCTTCTATGGTTTCTACTTCTTTAAATTTTCCATTAAATTGTTTCCCTACCAAAGCCTTTGCGACCACTACATTTGTGGCTTCAAAAGTGTATTGATTATAGGTCTTTACGAGTACATATTCAATTTTTGGTCCTACAGTTAAAGCCGTATTACTAGGCAAAGTCCATGGAGTTGTTGTCCAAGCTAAAAATAAAACAGGCCCTTGATTCTGTAAGAACTCTGGAAGTGATGCTTCATTTGCTTTAAATTGGGCTACAATTGTGGTGTCTGTAACATCTTGGTAGGTCCCTGGCTGATTCAACTCGTGTGAACTTAAACCTGTTCCCGCTTTTGGAGAATAGGGTTGAATTGTATAGCCTTTGTATATAAGTTTTTTGTTATAAATCTGTTTTAGCAACCACCAGACACTTTCCATATATTTTGGATCGTAGGTCACATACGGGTCGTCCATATTGACCCAATACCCCATTTTTTGAGTAAGATCATTCCAAATATCTGTATAGCGCATTACAGCGGTTCTACAAGCGGTATTGTAATTTTCAACAGAGATGGTTTTACCAATATCTTCTTTAGTAATTCCCAATTCTTTTTCGACCCCTAGCTCGATTGGAAGTCCGTGCGTATCCCATCCAGCTTTACGGTTTACTTGAAATCCCTTCATGGTTTTGTAACGCGGAAAAATGTCTTTAATAGCCCGTGCCAAAACATGATGAACACCTGGCAATCCATTGGCAGATGGAGGCCCTTCGAAAAAAACATAAGGGGGTTTCCCGTTTCTAGAAGTTATGCTTTTGTCAAAAATATCATGATCCTCCCAAAACTTTAGCATTTCGTCTGCTACGTTTGGTAAGTTAAGTCCTTTATACTCAGGAAATGTCGCGCTCATTTTTCATTGCTATTAAGGTCGCAAAATTAAGAAATTTTAACAAAAAGCCATCGAATAAATCAGGTCATTTTGTGTTTGAAGCATATTCATAAAATTATAGGATTGATTTTCGACTTATGAATTCCCTAAATACTATTTTTTTTAGTAATATTACAGAAGATAATCCTACCTATGTTAACTACATTTTTGAAAAGTATTTCTTATTTTTTACACCCTTTATTAATGCCATGGATGGGTGCTGTATATTATTTTTCAATAACTCCAGTTCCGTATCCTCCTCTTAAAATCAGTTTATGGTTGCTTTCAATTATTTTTTGGAGTGTTTTGGTACCACTAATTTTGTATTTTATTTTGAAAAAAATAAACATCGTACATACTATTGATTTGAAAACATCTAAAGAACGTATATGGCCATTATTACTGAATAGTATTATTTTAGGATATCTCAGTTTTAGTGTTTTACCAGAGACTATATGTATCGAATTGCATTTTTTATTCCTTGGAGCTTTGATAACAGCTATCATAGGGATGATTTTGGCAATTTTAAAATTTAAAACAAGTTTTCATATGATGAGTACTGGAGGTGCTTTCTTTTTTATGATACTAGTTAACCTTCACTATGGTTATTCTTTTAGTGGAATTTTTGCTCTCTTTATAATTGTTATGGGAGCTATGGCTAGTTCACGATTGCATTTAAATGCTCATACCGTGAGAGAACTTGTGGCAGGGCTAGTTGTTGGTGTTATACCTCAGTTGTTGTTATTAAGTAATTGGTTATAACAGGTAAAAAATAAGACCAATTTTCAAGGCATTCATTTCAATAGACTGAAGGTTTGTGGAAGAAACAGAGTTAAAAATTGGGTTCAACCCATAATAGATATAGCCGTTCCAAGTATTATAGCCAACACTCATGGTCAGACCGTATTGCCAAGGATTCAATCCTGATAAGTCTCTATGTGTTTCATTGACTGGCTCTCCTTTGTAAATAGATTTTGAAGCTATTGCATAGCCAAGTATTATTCCAGTGTATATGCGCCAAAACTTATAAGTCTCCGAATTAGACGTCCGCCAACGAAATTCCAAAGGGACTTCTAAAAGGTGTTGAGAGAAGTTGTTTTTAGAGTAATCAATACCTTCTAAAATGGTGTAGGTGGTAGGAGTTGATGAACTAATTTTAATGTTTTGATTAAAGGTGTTGAAGGAGTATCCAAAGCCAAATCCAATAGCAACATTACGGCGTTTATTAATGGGGAAATCTCTGATAACTCCAAAATGAAACCCTGTTGAAAAACTATTTTGAGAAGCACCAGCTGGTAAATTTACGAGCGCATTGTAAGTGACTCCAACATAAATTTGATCTTCTCTATACAAACTATCTAATTCGGTATTCGGATTGGATTGTGCGAATACTGTCACAAAGCTGTTCAAAATCAGTAATAAAAATATACGAAGTTTCATGTGTCTATATCAATTATTTTTAAAAGGTCACATGCTGTTCGCTTTTAATCATTCTCCTTGGTAATAATAATTTTAGCATACTCGTTTCACAAAAGATAAACTTGGATTGTGGCACTAAATTAAATAAAAAAAGGCATTCCACTTAGAATGCCTTTTTAAATGTTTTAAAATAAACTATTAATTCATGTTTGTCATCGCGTCACCAACTCCTGTAGTGTAGTTGATTTTTAGCGCATTGACTTTTCTAAGTTCTTGTTTAACATCTCCTACAATTCCCATATTGGCTTCTTTATCTACTTTAAGGGCAACGGTCAGAAATGGAATTAATTCCTCTCTTAAGGCCGCTCTTTCAGCACTGATAAATGCACCAACTTCTGAAAGTTCTGCAAATTGATCGTTCAGTTGAATTCTTGATTCTGTTCCAAATTTTTCGTAACCCGAACTTGGTTTACCCATATAAATATAGCTTACTGGGTTTTTCTTATCAAGTTTTTCTACTTGATTGGCAACAGGAAGTGCATTTTTGATTTTAAGTGAGTTTTCACGCATTACGGTAGCTACCATAAAAAAGAACAGCAACATAAATACAATATCTGGAAGCGAAGCCGTGGAAATCGCTGGTATGCCTCCGTCAGTTTTCTTTTTAAATTTTGACATTTTGTTTCTTTACTTTTAGGTTAAACTACTGAACTTCTGAAAGTTTTTGTGGATACTCTACTTTAATTTGATCGATGACTTCTTTTAGCTTGGTTTTGTTTCCTACAAAACGAACATCTTTATAATTCTTTTGCATTTGTACAAAATTAGTATCTAAAAATCCTTTTTCAGATCCTAGCTCAAGTGCTCTTTTGTTTCGAAGTACATTATAGGCGGCTACGAGTTCGTTTTGAACTGAAATGTAGGCTGCGTATGATGTTTCACGTTCGTTTTTTAAAGATATAATTGCTTTGTCTGGATTATCTGAAGAGGAGGGGTCTTTTGCTCCCTTACAATAGGTACAAGATTGGTCTCCATTGTTGTCTAAAAACTCAACAGCTGCAGCTCTTAAATCTTTAAGTTCCATCAATTCGTCTTCGACAAGTAATTGATCCTTCCCATTCAGTAGTACAGTGAAAATATTTTTCTGCTTTATTACAACATCTTCTTCATTTTCTTCTATGGGAGGAAGTTTCCGATTGATACCAGAGTCCTTTTCTATGGTGGTTGTTACCAAGAAAAATATTAATAGTAAAAAGGCAATGTCAGCCATAGAGCCAGCATTCACTTCAGGTGCAGATCGCTTTGCCATATTATTTTGCCATTTTTTTAATTCCAAAACCTAACATTATTCCACCCGCAATGACTGCTAAGAAATAGAATAAGTATAGGCCTGCTCCTACAAGTCTAGAGCCACTTTCTGAAAGTATATCACCATCTTTGAGGGTTGTTTCTACGCCATTGGCAAAGCCAAAATAACATAGTAATGATAAGACTACAAATGCACCAACACCCATAAGCGTGTTTTTTAGTCCAGCAGTATTGGAAACCAAGTTGAGTACCGAAAAAACTAATACATTAAGAACAGCAATCGCTAGGATGACGTAAGATACATTCATGAAAATGTCTATTGTACCGCTGGCGTCTCCAGCTTTTATAGCTTCATCCCCTGTAGATATAATACTTCCAAGGAAAAAGATTGAAATCACACCGATGACAATAGCTACAATCTTCAATAATTTTTGTAAATCCATAATTATCTGATTTAGTATTGAGGTGTTATTATTTTTTGTTTTTAACCAATATATCCATTAATGATATAGAGGAATCTTCCATGTCGTTTACTATACTGTCAATTTTAGCAATGATATAATTATAGAAGACTTGTAATATAATGGCAACAATCAGACCAAATACGGTTGTTAAAAGTGCTACTTTAATACCACCTGCAACAAGTGATGGTTGCATGTCTCCAGCAGCTTCAATTTTATCAAAAGCTTGAATCATTCCGATTACAGTTCCCATAAACCCTAACATTGGTGCTAAAGCGATAAATAAGGATATCCAAGATACATTTTTTTCTAACTGTCCCATTTGAACGCCTCCATAAGCAACTACTGCTTTTTCAGCAGAGTCTAAGTCTTCATTAGCACGGTCTAGTCCTTGGTAAAAAATAGAAGCGATAGGGCCTTTTGTATTTCTACAAACTTCCTTAGCAGCATCTAAACCTCCAGAAGCTAATGCACCTTCTACTTCGTCAATTAATTTTTTTGAATTAGTCGTTGAAAGGTTTAAGAAAATAATTCTTTCAATTGCAATAGCAAGACCTAATATAAGACATAACAAAACAATGCCCATAAATCCAGGACCTCCTTCAATAAATCGTTTTTTAAGTTCTTGGTGAAACCCTAAAGATTCTTCTGCGTCAGCCGAGGCTGCATCATCTTGAACTGGGCTTACAATTGTAGTTACAATAGAGTTCGTGTTAATGTTCGTGTATGAAGTTGCACTTACAGACCCGAATGCCATCACAAATGCGATCGCTAGAATTGGAATTAATCTTTTCATTGTTCTATTATTGATTTTTATTAAAATATTATTATTTATATAAGATGTTAAAGATATGAAAAAAATGTAATTACCAAAATAAAAACGATAAAACTCGAGGAATTTTAATTGAATTTTGACACTGGTTTCAAAAAGAAAGTAATAGTCTTATGCTTGAAAAACGATAAGTCGCTAATATAAAGGTGATTGCAGAGAGGAAGGGATTCGAACCCTCGATACGTTGCCGTATACACGCTTTCCAAGCGTGCGCCTTAAGCCACTCGGCCACCTCTCTAGTTTGTTTTTGAGCAGCTCAAATAAAGAAAAAATAGTTTGATTGCTAAAATTTTTTAGCCCTAATTTTAGGATATTTCTCCACGAAGACTTGTTTCAAAAACTGTTTTGAACATGTTTCTTGACATTTGAAGTCCCAGCATATACATTGTTTTTGTAATTGCAGATTCTGTTGTCATGTCTTTTCCAGAAATAACACCCAATTTTTCAAGGTGTTTTCCGGTCTGATATTGATTCATATGTACACTACCCCCAGCGCATTGGGTAACATTAATTATAAAAATTCCTTGGTGTAGTGCCTTTTCAATGGCTTGTATAAACCAGTTTTCTGTGGTGGCATTACCACTTCCATAGGTTTCAATCACTACGGCTTTGAGGCCAGGTGTTTCTAAAATAGATTGCAAAACGACAGGGGTAATTCCTGGAAATAGCTTTAACAATACAATATTTGTATCCATTTTTTTATGAACAACTAAAGGAACTTGGGTGTAATTTATATGTAACAACTCATGGTTGACCTTTAAATGTACGCCAGAGGTTACGAGTGCTGGAAAGTTTAAAGACGCAAATGCCTGAAAATGTTCTGCATTTATTTTGGTGGTCCGATTTCCTCTATAAAGTTTATATTCAAAATACAACCCTACCTCTTTCACAACCGCAGTATGGTTGTTTTGTAATGCCGCAATCTGTATAGAGGTAATTAGGTTTTCTTTGGCGTCTGTTCGCAAATCACCGATGGGCAATTGTGACCCTGTTAGGATAACTGGTTTTGCGAGATTTTCTAACATAAAACTAAGTGCTGACGCAGTATAGCTCATGGTGTCACTACCGTGGAGTACGACAAAGCCATCATGTGTTTTATAATTTTCTTCTATAAGCGTTGCAATTGCAATCCAATGAGAAGGGTTCATATTTGAGGAATCTAGTGGCGTACCAAAAGAAACCGTGTGGATGTCACAATCCAATAGGTTCAACTCTGGTATTTTTTCTATGAGAGATTCAAAATCAAATGCTTGTAATGTCGCAGTAATAGGATCTTTGATCATCCCAATGGTACCACCAGTGTATATTAATAATATTTGAGGTTTCATTTGATTTATAGTTTAAAAATCGATTTTGAATTCTCGGTCGTAATCTCTGCAATATAGTCATTTGAGACTCCATAAATATCAGATAATTTTTCTAAAACATTCAAAATATAACTACTTTCATTGCGCTTACCTCTGTAAGGAACTGGCGATAAATAAGGTGCATCCGTTTCTAAAACAATATGCTTTAAATCGATCTGATTCAGGAATTGGTCTATTTTTCCATTTTTAAATGTTGCAACGCCTCCTATTCCTAGTTTCATATTGTATGAAATTGCCTGATGTGCATGCTCTAGAGTCCCCGTAAAACAATGGAAAATTCCAAATAAATCTGAGCCTTTTTCTTCTTCTAAAATTTCAAAAACTTCATCAAAGGCCTCTCGACAGTGGATGACTATGGGTAATTGGTACTGCTTGGCCAGTTGAATTTGTACCCTAAACATCTCTTGCTGTGCCTTTAACATACTTTGATCCCAGAAAAGATCAATCCCAATTTCGCCAATAGCTACAAATTTTCGGGATGCTAATTGTTCTTTAATATGTGATAATTCCTCTAAATAATTATCTTTTACATGGGTTGGGTGCAGCCCCATCATCAAAAACATATTGTTAGGGTAACTGCTTTCTAAAGCATACATGGCCTTTGTATAGGAGGAATCAATCGCAGGAATAAAAAACCGAGTGACACCTGCAGCCAATGCACGCTCAATAACTTCTGTTCTATCGGTATCAAATGCTTCGCTGTAAAGATGGGTATGTGTATCTGTGATAATCATAGTGCAAAAGTAAGATTTTGAATAGTATCTTTGTTAAAAATAATTTACTTTGAAAACACCTGCTGACTCTTTGTCTGAATTTCTTAAAAATAAATCTTATTTTAAGATTAAAATGCATCCAATTGCATCCAATCATTTTAAAATTATCTCCAAAATTAATGGTGTTAAAGGGGTCTTTATTTTGGATACAGGCGCGTCTACAACCTTTGTAGATCTAAAACTAAAAGACACATTTAAACTTACTACTGAGTCCTCAACCATTAAAGCCCACGGAGCAGGTCGTGATAAGATTGATACGCTTCTCTCCAAAAAAAATACACTTTCAATAGGTGGATGGATAAAAAAACGTTTTCCCATTTCATTAATGGACCTAAGTTATGTGAACGATGCTTTTGAATCCATAGACACCCCTGCAGTTGATGGCATTATAGGAGCTGACATTCTTAAAAAAGGATTTGCGGTAATTGATTATGAAAAGCGGTATTTGTATTTAAAGCATTAATTAAAAAAATCCCGCAGTTGCGGGATTTAAATTTTGAGATCTATAAGTTATTACTCTTGTACTAAAAAAGTAATAGGCAAAGAATAAGGAACAACCACTGCTTTGCCACGTTGACGTCCTGGCTTCATTTTCGGTAACAGATTGATAACGCGTGCTGCTTCTTTCTCTAATCTTGGGTGTGGTGCTCTGGAACGCACACTTGTTACATTTCCGTTTTTATCAATTTTGAATATAACATTGATGCGTTGTTTACCTGTCAAGCCTAAATCACCTGCCAAATCTGTATTAAACTTATGTTGTACAAATTTTTCAATTTTTTTGGACATGCATTTTCTTTTTTCGGCATTAGAGCCTTTTTCACATCCAGGGTATTCAGGAACATTTTCAATTACAGAAAAGGGCACCTCAACATCTTCGTAAATTTCTTCTACTTCAACTTCTTCTATTTGAATTTCGTCTTCTTGATCGGTTTCTGAAGATTCAATAACTGTTTCTTCTACCTCTTCTTCGTCTTCTACAATTTCAATAACCTCAGGCGCAGCTGGCGGTGGCGGTGGCGGTGGTGGCGGCTTTACTAAATCAATAATTGGGATTTCTTCTTCGACTTCTTTTTCAATATCTAAAGAGCCGATGTCAATATCCGTTTTATCATATGACTTGTAATTAATCGATTGATAAGAAATAAATAACATTAAAACTAAGCCAACTGCAAAATAGATCGAACTATTTCGACTGACGTCTGCTTTAGGAGTTTTTTTTGGTAAACGAAATTGTGAGGGATCTGGAGGAGATTTCATGATATGATTTTTAGGGGTTCTATAATTACACCACAAAAAACATACCAAAAAAAATCCCGCCGGAGCGGGATTTATGATTTCTTTACATATTTAAGAAACCTTAGTCTTGGACTTGAAATGTTATAGGTAGGGAGTATGGGACGACCACTGCTTTCCCACGCTGACGTCCTGGCTTCATTTTCGGAAGCATATTGATAACGCGTGCTGCTTCTTTCTCTAATCTAGGATGTGGTGCTCTAGAACGAACTCCGGTTACATTTCCAGTCTTATCAATTTTGAAAATCACACTAATACGTTGTCTTCCAGATAAACCTAAGTCTCCTGCTAAATCTGTATTAAATTTTCGTTGTACAAATTTTGCGATTTTGGCAGACATACATTTTCTTTTTTCGCTATTAGAACCTTTTTCACAGCCTGGATATTCTGGTACGTTTTCGATCACCGAAAATGGCACCTCTACGTCTTCATAAACCTCTTCTACCTCTATATCTTCTACTTCAATTTCTTCGTCTTGATCTGTTTCTGTAGATTCAATAACCGTTTCTTCAATTTCTTCTTCATCTTCAACGATTTCAATCACTTCAGGTGCTGCTGGTGGCGGTGGTGGCGGTGGCGGTGGTGTTAATTGATCGATTAACGGAATTTCTTCATCGAGATCTGCGTCTAAGTCTAACTTTCCAATATCAATTAATGACTTGTCATAAGTTTTATAGTTTATAGTGCTGTATGTTAAAAACAGCATAAGTGCTAAACCGACTGCAAAATAGATCGATCCATTTCTACTAACGTCTGCTTTTAAGTTTTTCTTTGATTCCATTTTGGTGTTATTTTTCCGAGGGTTAAATTACTTAAAATTTTGATACATATACAAATGTTTATAGTTTTTTAACGATTAGATCTTTATTTGCATGTATAATAATGGCCATCGTAAAGATTCCTAAGCAATTTGCAAGTATATCAAAGAGTTCAGTTGATCTGTAATTGGTGACAATACTCTGCAAGTACTCAATTATTATGCCAAATAGAATTGAAACCAGACACGCAAAAAATAAACTTGATTTATTTTTTAGAATATGCAAGCTCAAAAACCAGGTCAAACAAAGTCCTGCATACAATATAAAATGTACAATTTTGTCATCAAATCCTGTATTTAACTTTGGGACATCGTTAAGATGCACTAAACTTAATACACCTATTGTAAGTGTATAAAATAAATTGATACTGTGTATGAGTGTATTTTTAAGCACCAATAATCGCTTTATATGCATCTGCATTTAAGAGTGACTCCAAGTCGGATATATCGGCAACCTTAATTTTAATCATCCAACCATCTCCATAAGGATCATCATTTACTTTTTCTGGCTCTTCTTCTAAAGATTCATTAAATTCTATGATTTCACCAGCGACTGGCAAAAACAAGTCTGAAACAGTTTTGACCGCTTCTACAGTTCCAAAAACAGCATCAGCTTCTAAAGATTCATCTAAAGATTCTACTTCAACGTATACAATATCTCCTAATTCACCTTGTGCAAAATCGGTAATACCGACGGTTACAATATCGCCGTCAATTTTAACCCATTCGTGGTCTTTTGTGTATTTTAAGTTAGAAGGTACATTCATAATTATATAGTATTAATTTGGTTAGTTTTAGTTTCCAAAGTTATAACGCAACGTAAATCCTGAACGAATAGTCGTTTGAGGAAATGCGGTTGAAATTGCATATTCTGAGAATGCATAATCAAAATAAAAGATCGCTGTTAGGTTTTTACTGAAAGCATAATCGGCGGCATAGCGCATACTCCATATTGTTTGACCCGCACTTACTTGATTGTTGTCTAAATCTAAATACCGAATGATGGTTTTGTTATTTCTCATGGAAATATCCGCTTTCATATTTAAATCACTTTTGATAATTTTTCGAGGTCCTGCTAATTTGGAGCGGATTTTTAAATCTTTAATTCTATAACCCAGTCCAAAAATATATTCGTTTCCGTGGATTTCAGTAAGGAGGTTGTTATCGAAACTTAAAGAAAGACTACGGTCTTTTTTAATTTCGGCAGTGACCTTAACTGAATTTTTCATTTCAAAATCGATCTTTACTAAGGGACTAAACTGCTCCACCAAATTAATGTTACTGTATAAAGTTTGCACTTTATAATTGTCAGATTGGTCTTTTGTGTTAGGGTTTTGCGATTCATAATCTATGTTGGAATCCGCGGCATTGTAATCCAGATTCGTTCTGAACTGATTGATCGTATATGATGCATTGTAACCATGTGTCAAAGAGAATCTTCTAAAACGCTTTTTGAACCATTTATTTTTCATGAAGCCTGTGTACTTTAGAGTCCAATTAGGAATTGGAATCTCTCTAAAAGCGTTCAAGCTTATTTTATTTGATTTTTTTCCTGAATAGGCAGCTAAAAAAGCTGGTAATAATACGGCTTGACTATTTTTGCCAAACCCTTCTGGGTATCCTTCTGCATCTGTGTTATAACCATTGGCTCCGTAAAAGTTTTGAGCCAAACGGTTGGCAATTACCAAACGGTTACTTTTAAATTCTTCAAATGGCTCCGATTTATTTTCATCACTTTGACTAAAAGCTGTTTTAATTAATATTGTCGATATATTGAAATTACCAAAAGAGTTTTGTATTAATGAGTTGTAAGTGTTGCCAACTGCGTTAAAAGTTTCAGTGAGGTTAGTTGCATAGGTTTTACCACCATTCAAATCTATTTTTAAATCAGAGATTGGCTCCATATTAATATTGAAGTCAATATTTTGGGTATGAGTTTCAGTGTATTGTTGATTAAATTGGTCGAAGGTTGTTAACCAGCCGTTTTGTGCAGAAATTCTTCGAATGTCACGTTGACTTCCAAAAGTGTATCCGGCCGTCGGTCTGAGAGTGCCTAAAAATCCAGGGGTTGGCAAATAGCCTGGTAAAAAAGAGCTATTTCCTTCGGAATAGTTAATCTGCATGCGGTTGACACTGGTTATCAATCCGATACCAAAATCTTTCAAATTGAATTTTTTAGATTTTGATCTTGAAGTTTTACTTCTTTTTGATGCTTTTTTTATTCCTATATAACGATACAGTTTACGCATGTCAAGCGATGTGTTTAAGTTATGCTGATTGGCATTCGAAATAGAATTTCCTAAAGTTGTATCGGCATTTCCTACTAGTAAATCAGAACCTTTGTTCCATTCAAAGTCTCCAGTATAAGAATAATTGGAGGTTACAAAACTCAATGCCGGAAATTTATTTAACGGTAGTTCATAGTTGACCCCTAATTGTTGTGTGTGTCTGTTTGGGTCTCCAAAATCAAAAAAGCGGTCCCATACACCAAGTTCCGGGTCTTGATCGCCATTTAACTCGTCATCAATAAAGTAATTTCTTACAATATTATTGGTCGAGGAAGTAAAGTTAAGTCGTAATGCATCTGTAAGGTCGTAATTGATGGTGTATTGAAAATCAAACGTATAGTTTCTTCTTATTAGCTCATCAACCGTAATATTACCTACACCTAATCCTGCATCTCTAAATTTCTGACTGTTAAATTGTCTTACAAAGTCAGAACCTACAGAAAGGCTAGAAGGCAATAAATTTAAATTAAAGTCCTTAATGAGTTTCCAATATTTATTCATAAACAGGGAATCATTTTTCTTAAAAGGTTCTACTTTTATTGGGGTAAAACTATAATTATAATTGGCACCTACCCTTGCATTTTGATCCAAGGAGTTCTCAATTTCAAAATCACGATGTTTTATTTGATTGAAGGAGTAGTTCATCGTTAAATTTTCGACATCATAAACTCTAGGCTTGGCATCACCTGTTCTCTGTTTACGAACCCCTATAAAGTTGATGCTTTGTCGTTTGGTATAGTCTTCGGATTGCGTTTTGATACGCTCGCGCTCCTCCGTAGATGTGGCAGCATCCAATCTACTTTGTAATTTTAAATCTTTGTATTGTTGGTCGTACTCAGGTGTGATAAGTTCTTCTCCTTGTCCGTAATTAAAAGGAATTTCTAAGCCCCATTTTTTTGGTAATAGCTGACCCAAATTCATATTGGTGACTACATCGTATTGCTTCAGATCTTCACGACTTCGTTCGTTTGGTCCTTGTTCTAAACTTCCAAAACCAGTAGTGCTTCGTTTGGCAGTAGCATTGATGCTCATGAAATCAGCAATGTTGGTGTCTACACTCATAATGGCTGCCCATCCGCCTTCGTTGTCCATATCTGCAAGACGCAACTCATTGAACCAAACTTCTGCACATTGTGCATTTAAACCAATATTTTTGACCCCAACCATTAAGGTTCTAATATCTCCAAAATTTGGATTTCCTTTTATTGAAACCCGCTGCTCTACAGGAGTTTCGTTTAAAATAGAAGAGGCATTTAATGAAAATAATTCGAATTCTGATACCGGATTTTCTTGTAACTCACCATCAACAACATTGTAAAATGTGGGGTTTTCGTTACTTAAAGTTCCTTCACTAATACCCAAAGATTTTATCTTTTCAAGAAATTCTAAAGGAATATTTATCTCGTTATATTCTGGCCAAACCTCGTTTGCAGAAGCTCCTGATGCTCCTGAAGATTTGCGTAATGGTATTTCTATTTGGTAATAATTTTGTGTAAAATCATTCCCCATTCTAATGAATCCCACTAAATCTCCTTGTACAAAACTGTCGGTTTCACCATCTTCAGCATGGATAAACATTTTCAGTTTTTTGTACTGACGCATGTCTACATTGATGTTTTTAAAAATACCTCTAGCATCTTGAGATTCCAACTCACAAACATCCACTACTAATGATTGTTCGTTTTGACGTACAATGGTGTTGTTGTTGTTTAATTGCTCGCGTTCGACTCCCGGTGGAGATACATAGCCGCCGTCATTTTCTTGAATGCCCACAATTCCAACACTAAAGTCGGTAGGATCTGACTCGTTTGCTTCATTTGATTCGTCGTCTAACGACAATTGGTAACGACGCCAATCGCTTCGGACCAAATCTAAGGTTCCAAATCTAAAGACGGTTTTTTCTGAAAAACCTGTTAAGTACATACGTGCAAATCGAATCGATCTAAAATCAGATATCCCTCCAATTTCATTGGTAAATTCTGAAATTGGAATTCTAAATTGGTACCAGTTGATCGTCCCAGAAGAGGATCCGTTTGGTAAGGTGATATTTGAAACGGACTTTCTGTCTACTATATAAGAGTTGCTAGGGTTGTTTAAGTCTGAAGTAGAAATATCTATTTCGTATTCATAATAACTGTCTATGGTGTTCATAGTGTTATCTCTGTTGATGTCTTCTACATCTGGAAGGGTAGTAGATCCACGATTGGTATCAGAAACCTTATCTGGAGAATTTCCTTCAAGTCCATTGTACCGTTTATAACGCTCAAAAATATCTCCTTCGGTATTTAAATAATAATTGTAGTTGTCATTTGCTGGATCTTCTAGTGATGTAAAGGGGGTAAATCGTGCATCAGACGAGGTGCTTTCTTCCAAGTCATCAAATCCATCTAACCCAACATCCTGATTATTTCGTTCGCTTCCTTGCGATGAAAACGCATATATCAAGGATTGATTTTGAGGGGTTACAGCTCCCCAAGAAGTGGGTGGAAAAAGGCTAATGTCTCCGTCTTCGGGAAGTCCGTTTTCATATTGTTTTTTCCCATCTTTTATCACATCTTCAGAAATGTTCCCTAGGTTAAGTACAAGTTTTCCTCCAGGATTCGAAGGGTTATCTATAAAAGGATCCATCAGCCAAAACTCAACATACTCTACATTTGATTGCTCAAAATCTGTAGAGGTGAGTTGTCTTGTAATCCCTGCCCAACTGTTTTGAGGCGTTTCTAAAACACCATCTACAGCATCCAACTTGTAGTTGTAAGGGCCTCTTTCTTCGGGATTATAAACTAAATCTAATGTATTGATCACGGAGTATTGTCCTGTGACAATATCTACTTGTGGGAACAGTTCATCAATAAAAATACGTCTTGCATAGAGATCAGAAACATCGTCATCTGTAATGCCTCCAGGGCGTTGTCCGCTGTAAAAGATAGGATCAACTGAGTACCAGTTTAGGAGGGCTCTGTCAAATCCGTTTTGATAGCCTGCCTCATCTTCAGCTCCTTCAGCATATACACGTCCAAGGTTTTTAGGTCGACTTGATAAAAACCATGATTGTGGAGTTAATAAACTGATGCCATTCTGTGATCCTTCAAAGTCATCAACATAAGAGGTTATTTCACTATCAAAATCAGTGCCTTTAGGTGCCCCCGGTTTTAAATATGCAAATTCGCCTCGTAAGGATAGGTTGGATTCAACATCTGTATCAATATTTGGTAATTTATTAGCCAATCGTGTGAGGAAGGGCACTTCGGTGGAGTAGTTTCCATTAAACCCAAAAATAGTATTGTTGATCGATTCAGTCCCATAATTCGCTTTTTGTGTAATGGGACGTTCATTTAAATTTAAGAAGGTGGCTCCTAAAACAAAGTTTTCGTTGAATTGGTGCTCTACATTAATTCCTGTAAAGCGTTTTGTTTGTTGCCCAAAAACAGCATTGTTTTCAACCGACACTTGAATGGGAGTGTTGGAAGCTTGCAATGAAGGATCTAAAATTTGGACAGTTCCAATCTGATAATTCACGGTATAGTCAACGCCTTCCACTAGCACGCGCCCACCGGCAGTTACTTTTACAGATCCTCGTGGGACATTAAAAGCGCCTATCGGAATGCCTGAGCTTCCAGAAGATTTATAGCGTCCCCGCATCAAAAATTTATTTTTATCACTGTCTTGTAAAGCCGCTGTTTTGGTGTTTTTGTAGAGCGATTTATATACGTATTTTGCTTGATTCGGGTTGTAAGATCCTAGGGTTGTCTCATCGCCTTCATAGTTTTCAGATCCTGTTGTTCTAAGGGTTTCAAACAAATAACTTCCAAAAGGTTCTACTTTGGTAAAAACAATTTTTCCGTTTTGAGGTATGACGGTTATCCCTGGAACAAAATCAAAGAATCCATCTCCTTTATTCTGAGGATCGTTATTAAAGTTTAATCTGTCAAAATTAAACAGTCTAATTAAAGGTGTTTCTTCTATAGGATCATTATTCCCTGTGGCCGTTGGGAATGATGTACCACTAACGGGAGTAATAAAGTTGAGTGCTGAAGTTTCATTATAAAAAATATTTAATCTAAAATCATCTTGAGATAACTGATAAGCACCTGTATTATAAATATTTTTCATCATCAAATCCCATGTAGGAAGATTGACGTTGGTGACCGCACTTTTTAGCATTTTTAGGACTAAACTCTGGTTGGTGATGGTTTGGTTTCCTGTAATTGGGTCTACATTCGAATCCGTAGCATTAACCCCATCATTTGCAAATTCTCCAACTTGATATACTTTATCACCAACTGTATATTGATAAGCAACTGCTAAAACCTCATCGTTTTGAAGACGTTGGTTTAAAGAGATATACCCCAGCTGTGTGTCCACTGTATATTCATTGCCTTCGGTTAATTTACGCGCATTTTCTAATTTCCCATAGTCAAAACCTTCATTGACCCCAGGAATTAGAAATCCCGATTGTACTGTGGCAATATCTCGAACAGCGTCAGAAAGTACAGATCCAGAACCAATAGTTGTAGGGTCAAAATCATTGTTTTGGTTATCTGGAAAGGCATTGGGCCCTACATTGACAAAACCTCCGGGAATGGTTGTTAACCCAATAACTGAGGACTCTCCTAAATCTTGAAGGGCAACAATATTACGAACATTTTCAATACGGTTCGTTCTGTTAGTTACCCAAACTTCTACTCTTGTAATTTGTACTTGTGAGTTGATAAAAGGATAATTCTCAAGGGCGTCATCATATTTTTCTCTAAAATATTGACCCAGAAAAAAGTGTCTGTTTTCGTCATAGTCTAAACTAAAAAACTCAAAGTCTTCTAAAGTACCCCCACCCTGTGCAGTGACGGAGCGTGTTTCTGATTGTTGTTCAGAAAATACGGCTGTGACTGTGGTTTTTCCAAACTGCAACTCTGTTTTGACACCAAATAAACTTTGTGCTCCTGAAATGAGTGAACTATTGAGTGGCATACTTACGTTACCCAGTTCAAGTTTTTGTAAAATTGAATCTTCGTTGTCAGAATTTAGCTTGTTTAATTCCTTTTGGGCAAGACCTTTGGCAGAATTTTTAGGGTCTGAAAGAAGTTGCCTGCCTTGCCCCTCTAATTGCCTTCCTTTATTGAGTAATTTCCCAGCTTTTTCACCAAGCAGCTCTTCTGGATTATTAAGTGGCGTGTATTCAATTTTGAATAAGTTCTGGAAATCAAAAGTAGATTGGGTATCATAATTTGCATTGACATTTAATCGTGTCCCAACTTTACCTGTTAAACTTAAGCTGATACGTTGGTCAAAATCAAAGGTGAAGTTACTTTGATTTCTTGGTGAAAATGCTGGATTTTCTTGTTTTGTATACATCACGCCTAGATCCATTTCGACAGATCCTTGTGGAACTACCGAAATTACATTGCTTCCAAATATGGTTTCAAAAAATTTGGAATTGACGTATAAATCTGGAATTAGATTTTTCTTAGCTTCTTCAAAACCTTCTTTCTTTCCTTCAAGAGCGTCTAACTTTTCTTTGTAATAAGCTTTTAAACTTTCTTTGACAACTAGGTCTTGGTATTCTTTTGGTGTTAATATAACGGGGTAATTGATGTTAAAATCGCCAACAGTAGAGGTGTAAAAATACCGATCTGTTAAGGGATCATAGGTGTATTTACTTTCAATACTTGGTGGGTTTGGTGTGTCCAGTTTACCCAATGAAAAGGTAGTGGATGTGGAATCTCTAACGGTTCCTAGAGTTTGCGCAAACAAAACTGAGGTAGTATTCAAGAATAGGACTGCAAAAACGAGTCTTTTAAAATATGGTTTGTAGTTGGAAATTTTCAAATGAATTACAGGTTTTTAAGCGCTTCCTTAATTATAAATTCTACGTTGGCATCGGGGGTAGATGAAACTATTTTTTCGACAATACGTTCTGATTGTTTTTTCATAAAGCCCAAAACTTCTAAAGCAGATAACGCTTCATCTTTGTTTGTATTGTTTTGAGATAAGGAAGTTTCATCAATATCGTAAATTTTAAGAACTTTGTCTTTTAAATCTATGATAACTCTTTGTGCTGTTTTAAGACCAATTCCTTTCACTGATTGTATCAAAGGAACGTCTCCTACAGCAATTCCTTCTCTAATTTGTTTGGGAGTGAGTGAAGAAAGCATCGTACGTGCTGTATTGGCTCCAATTCCACTGACAGATATTAACAGTCTAAAAATTTCTCGTTCCGAAGAACTCATAAATCCATACAAGGTATGAGAATCTTCTTTTACCTGAAAGTGAATAAAAACCTTAACAGCCTCTACATCTGGTATTTGAGAAAACGTATGAAGTGAGATATTGACAAAATAGCCTACGCCGTTGCAATCTATAATGACATGAGTTGGTGTTTTCTCAACTAATTTACCTTGAATGTGTGTAATCATATCTTCACTTACTTTGAGTTTCAAATGTACTAAAATAATACAATATTCTAGGAAGAAAAAAGAAAGTGATTTAGCCTGTTAATTAGCTGTTTTCCCTTTTTGCTGTGCGTCTACTACTGCAACGGCAGTCATATTCACAATTTCATCGACGCTAGCACCTAATTGTAAAATATGAACAGGCTTGCGTAATCCCATCATAATAGGGCCAATGGATTCTGCTTTATTGAGTTCTTTTAGGAGTTTATAAGTGATGTTTGCCGATTCTAAATTTGGAAAAATAAGTGTATTTACTTTTTTATTTGCAAGTCTAGAAAAAGGGAAGTTTTGTTTTAACATATCACTGTTTAACGCAAAATCTGTTTGTAACTCACCATCGACTAATAAATCTGGATGTCTTCTGTGTAAATACGATACTGCTTCTCTTACTTTAGTGGCTGTTTTATCCTTTGAAGATCCGAAGTTAGAATAGGAGATCATTGCCATAACAGGTTCTATTCCAAACATTTTAACTACTCCTGAAGTCATTTGTGCAATTTTTATCAAATCGTCTGCAGACGGGTTAATATTGATTGCTGTATCGCTCAAAAACATGGGTCCTCTTTGGGTAATCATCACGTTGGTAGTCGCAATTCTTGTAGATCCTGGTGCCAAGCCAATTAAATTTAACATTGGTTTGACGACCGATCCATAGTTACTCGAGTACCCAGAAATAAGGGCATCTGCATCGCCTTCGTTTACCATCATTGCTGCGAAATAATTACGTTCACGCATTGATTTTTGAGCGGCTAAAAGTGTCACTCCTTTGCGCTGTTGTTGTTTCCAATATATTTCAGCATATTTATTTTTCTGAACAGTACTTTCGTCGGCTTTAGGGTCAATAATCAATACTTCGTCGTTAAACTCTAACTCCTCCATCAGACGTTCTATTTCGTCTTTTCGACCTAGCAAAATAGGAGTGGCAATACCTTCTTCTAAAACAATTTGTGCTGCTTTTAGAACGTTCAACTGGTCAGCTTCTGCAAAAACAACACGCTTTGGGTTTAGTTTCGCCCTGTTAAATAAAAGTCTTACAATTTTATTATCAGAACCCATACGTTCTAAAAGGGTGTCTTCGTAATGCTCCCAATCCGTAATAGGTGCTAGGGCTACGCCACTTTCAATCGCCGCTTTGGCTACGGCTGGAGGGATGGCAGCAATCAGCCGGGGGTCAAATGGTTTTGGAATGATATAGTCTTTCCCAAAAGTTAAACGCGTTTCGCCATAAGCGATGTTTACTTGTTCTGGAACAGGTTCTTTTGCAAGATCTGCCAAAGCAATTACAGCTGCTTTTTTCATTTCTTCATTGATGGAGGTCGCTCTCACATCTAAAGCTCCTCTAAAAATAAAAGGAAAACCAAGTACATTATTTACTTGATTAGGAGTGTCACTTCGTCCCGTTGCCATAATGATATCGTCTCGTGTTTTAACGGCGAGGTGGTATTTTATTTCTGGATCTGGGTTTGCCATTGCAAACACAATTGGATTGTTGGCCATTGTAGTTAGCATTTCCGGACTCACAATATCGGAAGTTGAAAGGCCAATAAACACATCGGCATTTTTCATTGCTTGGTCTAAAGAGTCTATTTTTCTTTGAGTTGCAAACTCTGCTTTTTGAGATGTTAAGTTTTCACGATCTGCTCTAATGACTCCTTTGCTGTCGAGCATTACAATGTTTTCGCGTTTCGCACCAAAAGATTGGTACAATCGTGTGCAGGAAATAGCTGCAGCACCAGCACCACTCACTACAATTTGTACTTCTTGAATGTTTTTTTCTGCAATTTCTAAAGCGTTTAATAAAGCGGCGGCAGAAATGATCGCTGTTCCGTGTTGATCATCATGCATCACAGGAATATCAAGCTCTTCTTTCAATCGTTTTTCAATTTCAAAAGCTTCTGGCGCTTTGATATCTTCTAAATTAATACCTCCAAAAGTGGGTGCTATATTTTTTACTGTTTGGATAAATTCTTCAACATTTTCTGAATTCACTTCAATATCAAATACATCAATATCAGCAAATATTTTAAAAAGGAGTCCTTTTCCTTCCATGACTGGCTTGGAAGCTTCCGCTCCAATATTACCTAAACCTAAAACAGCGGTTCCATTAGTAATAACAGCCACTAAATTTCCTTTGGCCGTATATTTATAAGCATCAGATGGGTTTTTTTCTATGGCCAAACAAGGCGCTGCTACTCCTGGTGAATAGGCCAATGCCAAATCTCTTTGGGTTGCGTATTTTTTAGTAGGAACTACTTGAATTTTTCCTGGAGACGGCTTTTCGTGATACGCTAAAGCTTCTAAATCGTGTTTACTCTGTTTTGACATCTTGGTGGTTTGATATGCAAAGTTAGACGGTTCAATTTAAAAATAAAACTTTAGAGCTATTCTTTTAAAAATTGAGCATTTGATATGAGTATAATTGATGGAAGAAAGTATTCAATGAAATAGGGATTAAAATCCATGGGCTGAATCATCGCCTCTGGGATCAGCACCGCCTTCTAATTGTCCATTAGGCAATACTAAAATAGCATCAACTTTGCCTATTATTGGAGCATTACTTTGATCTATATTATACCCTAGTTTCTTGAGATAAGGAAAGTTAAGCGTGTCAAAGGACGATTCAAACTTGATGCTGTCTGGCAACCATTGATGATGAAACCGAGGTTTTGAAACTGCTTCTTGCATGGACATATCATACTCCAATACATTCAAAATGTTTTGCATCACAGACGTAATAATTGTAGACCCTCCAGGTGAGCCCAATACCATTTTAAGTTGACCGTTTTTTTCAACTATTGTTGGCGACATGGAACTTAGCATTCGTTTTTGAGGGGCAATTGCATTGGCCTCAGCTCCAATTAGTCCATACACATTTGGGGTGCCAGGCTTTGCGCTAAAATCGTCCATTTCATTATTTAAAAAAAACCCACCTTCTTCTACATACACTTTTGATCCATACGAAGAATTTAGGGTGGTAGTCACTGCCACACTATTTCCAAATGGATCAACAATAGAGTAATGCGTTGTTTCATTACTTTCATATCCAGGGATAATCCCTCTTGATAACGCACTAGATTTTGTCGCTTGTTTCCAATCAAAATCTGTCATTCTCTTGGAAAGGTATGTTTCAGAAGTAAGGCTGTCTGTTGGTATATTGACAAAATCCGGATCTCCTAAAAAATAGGATCGGTCTGCATAGGCCCTTCGTTCGGCTTCGGAAATGACTTGAATATATTCAGTTGAGTTATGAGGGTACTGCTCTATATCAAAAGGTTCAATACTTTTTAAAATTTGAGCTAAACAGATTCCTCCGCTAGAAGGGGGTGGCATGGAAATAATTTTATGGTTTTTGTACATAAAAGTGATCGGGTCTCTCCATTTGACTTCATACGCTGCCAAGTCTTCTTTGCTAATGATCCCTCCTAAATTTTGAACATAATCGACTACAAGGTCTGCCGTTTTGCCTTTATAAAATTCATCTCTTCCATAAATTTTAATACGTTTCAATGTTTCCGCTAACTTAAGGCATTTGATTGTATCCCCCTTTTTCCATAGCTTATCTAATAGAATGGTTTTTTTATTTGCCGTCCTAAAATCGGGTGTGTGATCATTTAAATTCTGAGCTTGCTTTTGCGTCACAACTACACCGTTTTTAGCGAGCTGAATGGCTGGGTCTATCAGTTTTTCAAAGGGGAGGGTTCCAAATTTTTTATGTACTTCAAATAAACCAGCTATTGTACCTGGTACGCCAACAGCGAGTGCGCCAGTTTGACTTTTATCTGAGTCGGCATTTCCATTTTTATCTAGATACATATCTTTAGTAGCTGCTAAAGGTGCTTTTTCTCTATAATCTAAGGCTCCTGTAGTACCATCATTTTTTCGGAATACCATAAATCCACCACCACCAATATTGCCTGCTGAGGGATACGATACTAACAGTGCTAAATCAGTTGCAATCATCGCATCAAAAGCATTCCCTCCTTGCTTCATAATATCGACACCAATTTTAGAAGCTTCTTCTCTAGCAGAAACCACCATGGCTTTTTCAGTAATAAGACCAGAGATTTCGTTGGAGATTAAAGTCTTTGGTTTAGTATTACAATGAATACATAGAGTTGAAATGAGAAGAAGTGTGATAAATTTGTTCATGACTGTAATTTTAATTTAATAGTGATACCCATTTCATCAGTGCGTAATATGTTTTTAATTTTAACATACTCGGTTCAAAATTCTAATATAGGTTCATAAAACTAATCTTTTAAAAACTCTATGTTTCTTTTTAAACCTGAAAACTTAGTCCGCTTCACTGCCGAATGTTGAAATACTTTACTAAAAGTTTCCTGTGTGATTTCTTCCCAATCTTGCTTGGACATGGACAACAGTTCTGGTTTTGAGTTGAATAAGGGTTCGCTATGTGTTTTTGAAAATCGATTCCATGGACATACGTCCTGACACACATCACAGCCAAACATCCAGTTGTCAAACTGCCCTTTCATTTCGGAAGGAATTTGCTCTTTAAGTTCAATAGTAAAATAAGAAATACACTTGCTGCCATCTACGCCATATTCTGAGGTGATGGCTTCTGTTGGACAAGCATCAATACAGGCAGTACAGGTGCCACAATGATCGGTTACAGGGGTGTCATAGTCCAATTCCAAATCAATAATAAGCTCTGCAATAAAGTAGAAAGACCCCACTTGTTGAGTTAATAAATTACTGTGTTTTCCGACCCAACCTAGACCAGATTTCTTTGCCCAAGCTTTTTCTAAAATTGGAGCGGAGTCCACAAATGCACGACCATGAACTTCGCCTATTTCTTCTTTGATAAACTCAAGTAGTTGTTTGAGCTTGTCTTTAATCACAAAGTGATAATCTCTACCATAAGCATACTTACTGATTTTTGGAGCTTCTGGGTCTTGTTGGATTTCTTCGGGAAAATAATTATAGGTTAATGAGACTACACTTTTGGAATCTTCTACTAGTAATGTAGGATCTAAGCGTTTATCAAAGTGGTTTTCCATGTACTGCATTTTGCCATGGCTGTTGTTTTTAAGCCACGATTCCAAGCGTGGTGCTTCTTCTTCTAAAAAACCCGCCTTACTCATGCCACAAGATAAAAAACCTAATCGTTTGGCTTCGGCTTTTATTAAACTTGTATAGTGGTTTTTTAAATTCATTTTAATGTCTAATTTGGCCTGACTATCTGCAGACAGGCGCAGTCAAATGCGCAATTAACACTAAAACAATCCTCCTTGAATATCGCCCTTGATACGCCCTAAGTGTTTATAGGCGAGTTCGGTTACTTCACGACCTCTGGGTGTTCGCATGATGAACCCTTGTTGAATGAGAAAAGGTTCGTAAACTTCTTCAATGGTTTCTGGGCTTTCACTAACTGCGGTTGCAATGGTGGTAACACCGACAGGCCCTCCCTTAAACTTATCTATAATGGTTGTTAAAATTTTATTATCCATATCATCCAATCCATGGGCATCAACATTCAATGCTTTTAGTCCAAATTTGGCGATTTCGATATCTATTTTTCCATTGCCCTTTATTTGTGCAAAATCTCTCACACGTCTCAATAAAGCGTTGGCAATTCGTGGTGTACCACGACTTCGGCCTGCAATTTCAATAGCAGCTTCTACACTAATAGGAACATTTAAGATTTCTGAACTCCGTTGAATAATTGTTGAAAGTAGTTCGGTAGAATAATACTGTAAGCGACTGCTAATTCCAAATCGCGCACGCATGGGGGCTGTTAAAAGGCCTGATCTTGTTGTAGCACCAACTAATGTAAAAGGGTTTAGGTTAATTTGAACCGTCCTGGCATTAGGGCCAGACTCAATCATAATATCAATTTTATAATCCTCCATTGCGGAGTATAAATATTCTTCAACAATTGGACTCAGTCGGTGAATTTCGTCAATGAATAGCACATCTCTTTCTTCGAGGTTGGTAAGCAGTCCTGCAAGATCTCCTGGTTTGTCTAAAACAGGGCCAGAGGTCACTTTAATCCCAACACCTAACTCGTTTGCAAGAATATGTGCAAGAGTTGTTTTTCCGAGTCCTGGAGGTCCATGAAACAGTGTGTGGTCTAAAGCTTCATCACGTTTTACAGCGGCTTCTACAAATATTTGAAGGTTTTCAAGAACTTGGTCTTGACCTGCAAAATCGTCAAATGAAAGGGGTCTTAATACCTTTTCAATATCGTGTTCTTCTGCTGAGAAATGGTCGTCGGTTGGATCCAGATTTTCATTCATATAAACAAATATAAAGAAAAAGCCTTTCTTGTTTTAAGAAAGGCTTTTAAATATGCTATTAAGTTATGAGTATCTAGTGTTGTAGTTCTTGTTCACCTTCTTTCAAAGGGACGTTTTGAGGAACAAAATCATCATCATGACCTGGTTTACTGTAGTCATAGGCCCAACGTTCTACGTGAGGTATTTCTCCTGGCCAGTTTCCGTGCATATGTTCTACAGGAGTCGTCCACTCTAATGTATTGGACCTCCATGGGTTTTGTTCTGCTTTTTTACCATAGAACATGCTGTGAACAAAGTTCCATAAGAATACCAGTTGAAATAAACCTCCTACTAGTGCAAAGACTGTAATTAAAATTTGAACATTTGAAGTGTCATCAAATAAGGGGAAGTTACTATTGGTGTAATAACGTCTTGGCAGTCCTGCCATCCCAATAAAGTGCATTGGGAAAAAGACTCCGTAAGCGCAGATAGCTGTTACCCAGAAGTGAATGTATCCTAAGTTTTTGTTAAGCATACGTCCAAACATTTTTGGGAACCAATGATAGACTCCTGCAAATAATCCGTACAATGCTGATATTCCCATTACTAAATGGAAGTGTGCTACTACAAAGTAAGTATCATGAACATTAATATCTAATGCACTGTCTCCTAAAATAATTCCTGTTAATCCTCCAGTGATAAAGGTAGATACCAAGCCAATTGAAAATAACATGGCTGGATTTAATTGTAAATTACCTTTCCACAAGGTTGTAATATAGTTAAATGCTTTGACCGCAGATGGAATGGCAATTAGTAAAGTAGTGAATGTAAATACCGACCCTAAAAATGGATTCATTCCTGAGATAAACATATGGTGTCCCCATACAATTGTTGACAAGAAAGCAATCGCCAAAATAGAGGCAACCATAGCACGGTAACCAAAAATTGGTTTACGTGAGTTTGTTGCTATGACTTCAGAAGTAATCCCTAAGGCTGGAAGTAATACAATGTAAACTTCTGGATGTCCTAAGAACCAAAACAGGTGTTCGAATAATACTGGTGATCCACCTTGGTAATGTAATACTTCTCCTTGAATAAAAATATCTGATAAAAAGAATGATGTTCCAAAACTACGATCCATTATTAATAACAGTGCAGCCGATAATAGTACTGGAAAAGAAACGACTCCAATCACAGCTGTGATGAAAAACGCCCATATTGTTAATGGAAGTCTTGTCATTGACATTCCTTTAGTTCTAAGGTTTAAAACAGTTACAATGTAGTTTAGAGAGCCTAATAATGAAGAAGCAATAAAGATAGCCATAGAAACTAACCATAAAGTCATTCCTGCACCTGATCCACCTTGTGCTAGTGGTAGAGCACTTAAAGGGGGGTATATTGTCCAACCTGCTGCTGCTGGACCTGCTTCAACAAATAATGAAATAATCATGATGACACTTGACAAAAAGAATAACCAATAAGAAACCATGTTAAGGAATCCTGAGGCCATATCTCGAGCTCCAATTTGTAATGGAATTAATAAGTTACTAAAAGTTCCACTCAAACCTGCTGTCAGTACAAAGAATACCATAATAGTTCCGTGGATGGTCACTAAAGCTAAGTAGATATCAGCATCCATTACACCACCAGGTGCCCACTTTCCTAAAAGGGCTTCAAAAATGACGTTTGGTTCTGTTGGCCACGCAATTTGCATACGCATTAACAGAGACATTAATATCCCAATCACTCCCATGATAACACCAGTAATCAAATACTGCTTGGCGATCATTTTGTGATCTTGACAAAAGATATATTTTGTTATAAAAGTTTCTTTCGGATGATGTCCATGATCGTCTTGGTGTGCGTGAGTATCTACCTGTGCTGACATAATCTTATGTTGTTATTACTTTAATTTTTAATTTTGAACTAAAGAGTTCTTGAATAATTTTTGTTCTTGTAACCATGCATTGTAGTCTTCTTCAGATTCTACAATAATTTTCATTTGCATGTTATAGTGCGATTTTCCACATATCTTATTACAAAGTAATAGGTAATCAAACTCATAGCTATCTAAGGGTTCTTCGCCTTTGGCTTGTAGTTTTTTACTTTTACTAACTCTGATTTTATTAATATTTCTTACTTTTTCATAAATATCTGGATTCAATCGCATTTCTTCTGTAGTCACTGTTGGGGTGAATGCAAATTGCGTAATCATTCCTGGCACACAGTTCATTTGCGCTCTAAAGTGAGGCATATAAGCTGAGTGTAAGACGTCTTGTGAACGCATTTTGAATAATACTGGAACTCCTACAGGAAGGTGTAATTCAGTTGTAATGATATCATCTTGTGCATTTGGATCTGCTTCATCTAAACCTAAAATATTGGCATTATCAAGGTTGATAAGTCGCACATTGGCTTTTCCTAAAACGTTGTCTTCACCAGCGTAACGTGCTTTCCAGTTAAATTGTTGTGCATAGAGTTCTACAACTATTGGATCTTCGTCTTCATCAATAGTCATAATGTCTGTCCAAGTGAACAATCCGTACATGATAAGTCCTGCTAATACGATGACTGGGATGACGGTCCAGATAAATTCTAACTTGTCATTGTCTGCATAAAATAATGCTTTACGTCCTTTTTCACCTTTATATTTAAAGGCGAAGTAGTGTAATAAAAACTGTGTAATTGTTTGTACAATAAAAATCACCACCATAGAAATGATCATTAAACGATCAATTTCAGGGCCGTGTTCAGAAGCTGAGTTTGAGGTCAATGGTAAATCGCCCCAAAGTGCAAATGATACAATTGTGATTCCATATATAAAGCCTAAAAAGGCTAACATTAGGTATCCTTGAACTTTGTTGTCACCATCGTTTGCTACTTGAGATATATCTTTATTTACTTGTGCTAAATCAAAGATTTTGACCATTTGCCAAATTGCAATAGTGATCCCTAATAAAATTAAGATTGTTAATAAGCCAGTCATCGTTATATGTTGTCTTTTTTAAATTTTAATTAATAATGAAAGTGTTCACTTTCTTTTATAAAAGGATTTCCTTTTGCTAGTAATGGTGCTTTTGAAAGCGCATAAAAAACAATGAATAAGAATAATCCTAAAAACAATAGTACCGCACTAATTTCTGGGACACCTATAAACCAGCGGTCTCCTACTGTTGCTGGCATAATCATATTGAAAACATCAATATAATGTCCGAATAAAATTATAATACCCGCCATGACTATAAACCATGGAACACGTTTGTAATCGCTGTTCATAAGTACAAGGAATGGGAAAATAAAGTTTAAAATAATCATTCCAAAGAACGGTAAGTTATAGTCTTCAATTCTAGTCACAAAATATGTTACTTCTTCAGGGATGTTTGCATACCAAATAAGCATGAATTGTGAGAACCATAGATACGTCCAGAAGACACTTATAGCAAACATGAATTTTGCTAAATCATGTAAATGACTGTCATTTACAAATTCCATTAAGCCTTTAGATTTTAAATAAATCGTAATCAATGCTATTACCGTAATTCCACTTACAAACATACTTGCAAATACATACCATCCAAATAAGGTACTGAACCAGTGTGGGTCTACACTCATAATCCAATCCCAAGACATGATGGATTCTGTGTAGATATAAAACACTAAGAATGCTGCTGAAATTCTAAAGTTCTTTTTGAAATTACTGTTGTCATTTACATCAGCTAAATCTTGTGCTAGTGAAAATTTCCTAGAGAAATAACGGTATAAACTCCATCCAGTGATAAAGATTAATCCTCGTATTGCAAACCATGTTTTGTTTAACCAGCCTGCTTTTCCTTGAATGAGTTCGTCATGTGCTACGACTTCTGGATCCATCCATATAAAGATGTGGTCTCCTGCCCATAATGCAATTCCAAGAACGATGAGTCCACCTGGTAATACGTAATAAGTAATGGCTTCCATAACTCTAAATAGTACGGGCGACCACCCTGCTTGTGCGGCGTATTGAATGCCATAAAACGCAAGAACTCCTAAGGATATCATGAAAAAGAAGAATGCTGCAACATATAAAGCAGCATAGGGTCTGTTGTGCATTTGGTGCAATACATGTTCTGCATGTGCATCATCGCTATGCGCTTCTGTTCCGTGTGCTTCATCTGCATGGGATTCAGATTCGTGTGTAGATTGTATCATTGCGGCATGCGCCTCGGCGTCTGTTTGAACGTCATGGTGCGTTTCCTCGTCATGAGATGCCGCTGCACCGTGGTGCGAATTTTCTTCTGCTAATAGTACTTTTACATCATCGAGGGTAAGTCCATGAGTTGCTACATAGCTTGTTCCCCATCCTATAACGCCAAGAACGAATAGAGATATAGAAACAATTTTAAGTCTTTTTGAAAACGTGTACATGTTGATATAAATGTTTTACTTTTCTTATTTTTTTAATTCTGCTCTAAGGGTTTCAACGTAAGCAGTGACTTGCCAACGTTCTTCCTCATTCAATAAATTTGCATAGGACCCCATAGTATTTTTACCGTAATAAATAACATGGTAAATACTTCCTTCGGTAATAGCTCTATCTGCATAACTTGGAACTCCAAGAATTTTTTCTCTTTTAACTAGCTTTCCTTGTCCAGCTCCTTTATTACCATGGCAGATTCCACAATAAATTTCATATAATTCTTTTCCTCTTTTAGCGTCCAACTCAGCGAGTGCTATTGGAGATTTCAAATCTGAAAGTGCTGTTGCATAGCCTTCATTTGTGTTTTCAAATTCATACAAAGAATGACCTCTGGAGATCGTTCCTTCAACAGGCAATAAAGCCTCTTGTGAGTTTGGAAAAACATCATATTCGCCATAAGCTTCATAGCCTATTGGTGCATACATGTTTGGAAAGTATTGGTAGTTTGGACTGTTATCATTTTGACATGAAAACAGAGTTACAAAGACCAATGCTAAGACGATTATTTTTGATACACTTTTCATAATACTAATGTGCTTCTTTATCAATGATATGAACCTCTACTGCACCTGACTTGGTTAGAAGGGCTTTTAATTCTTTTTCATTACCATGAACAGGGATTTCCATTAAAAAATGGTCATCGGTTGTTCTTGGATCCGGATTTTCCGCATTTTTAAATGGCCACATTCTACTTCTTAGATAAAATGTAATTACCATTAAGTGTGCCGCAAAAAAGACGGTTAACTCAAACATAATTGGCACAAATGCCGGCATATTTTCGATGTAGCTAAAACTTGGTTTTCCTCCAATATTTTGAGGCCAGTCTTCTATCATGATATAATTCATCATAACCGTAGCTACAATTAAACCAACACAGCCATACATAAATGCAGCGATGGCAATTCGAGTGGGTTCTAATCCCATTGCTTTGTCGAGTCCATGGACTGGAAAAGGCGTAAATATCTCTTCGATGTGATGCTTTTCGTTCTT
>Ga0209136_1000124_pt1 | contig 57165 bp, 49 predicted proteins | sample SaaInl0LU_22_DNA_FD_184640 | JGI IMG/M metagenome (GOLD analysis project Ga0209136, IMG submission 184640) | Marine microbial communities from expanding oxygen minimum zones in the Saanich Inlet - ESP_90LU_22_DNA (SPAdes) (version 2) | ecosystem: Environmental > Aquatic > Marine > Intertidal... | reverse complement strand
TCCGTACCACAAAGAGCAAAGCGATCTCGATGTGCCTCTTCCCGATTTTATTTCTGACAAAGCCTACCTCAGCCTGCTTGACCAGCACCTCGGAAAACTATTCGATGAAGTCGCACCAGAATTTGTATTTTTCCAAAGCGGAGTAGACGTCATCCGAGGTGATAAGCTCGGCCGTATGGATCTAACACTGAACGGATGTAAAGAGCGAGATCGAATGGTTTTAGAACGTTGTCATCGCAATGAAGTTCCCGTTGCCATCAACATGGGCGGAGGGTACAGTCCAGAGATCAGAAACATCATCGAAGCGCACGCCAACACCTTTCGTACGGCAGCGTTTTATTTTGGCTGATATTTAGCGGGGAACACACGTTTCTGTGAATATTCAAATGTTATGAACTACACGGAACGAGGGCTCTAACTCGTTATATATGATACAATTTAGCCACCTAATTGTTCCATGCGATTTCTCTCCTTACTCATAGCCATTCTATTCTACTTCAATGCATCTGCCCAGCGTTACGGTTCGATGCATGCTAATAGATACAGTTATGTGCATGTCGATACAGGAATACCCTATGTTAGCGTTAAGGGAGGATATGAGGTACAGAAAAATATACACGTTGAAGTACAAGCGCATACCGATGGTGGAAGCATTTGGCGCGTGAACTCTCATAACGATTGGCGTTCGTTGTCTTTATTGAGAGCTGTTCGTATCGCTCCATTACAAACTGAGCTTAGATGCGGCATGGGAATTCTCCAAAGTGAAGAACGCATCATTCAACAAAAATCAAACACCTTTGGCGTAGCGCCACAACTTGCTATAGTCTCCAACGTTCATAAAAATATAGCGGTCGGCGGATCTATTACTTGGCCCATATCACCCGCGCTCAACTTAACGCCGGCTATCGGTATGGGCATCGAATACAGAATGGGTAGATATGTCAAAGAAAACGGCCTGTACTAGCATTAAGTACAGACCGCTTCGTTTTTTATGATGACTTGTATGCTGCGTATTAAGCAAGCATTTCACCTAGTGCATTGTCGTAAACGTGCTGGTACTCTGTTACCTCGCCCCATTCTTCATCGTCAACACGGATGCTGCCTTTGGTTACGTGACCTAGTAGGTCAAACTCACAACCGTTAAGCATCATTAGATCGATGAATTTATCTTTGTTTTCCTCAGAAACGGTAACCAGAATACGAGAAGCCGACTCACCGAAAAGAACAGCATCCTTGCGGTACTCTGCAGGTAAAGTAATGTCAAAGCCTAAGCCTGAAGCAAAACCTTTTTCTAGAAGACCAATCCAAAGGCCACCTTCACTTAAATCGTGCGCACTGTTGATGGCGCCTTCGCGGATCAACATTTGAACTTGCTTCTGATTTGCGTACTCTTCTTCAAGGTCGAAGAATGGAGCAGAGCTCTGCTCTACACCGTGAACGTTCACCAAATATTGAGATGATGAAATATCATTGCGGCTAGAGCCGATCATGAAGATCAAATCTCCTTTTTCCTTATATCCTAAAGTGGTTACAAATTTCTTGTCCTCTACGACACCAATCATACCGATGGTAGGTGTTGGGAAGACGGGCTCGATCGTTTGACCGATCTGCGTTTGGTTGTAAAAACTTACGTTACCCCCGGTTACTGGAGTTTCGAACTTTTCACAGGCAGCGCTCATCCCTTTGATAGCACCGACAAACTGCCAGTATACTTCTGGACTATATGGGTTACCAAAGTTCAAACAATTGGTCACAGCAGAAGGAATACCGCCTGAACAGCTAATGTTACGAGCAGCTTCTGCAACGGCCATGGCACAACCCACTTCCGGGTCAGCATGAACGTAGCGAGAATTACAATCTACACTCATCGCCAAAGCTTTGTCAGTACCCTTAATATTTACCACTCCAGCATCTGACGGATCGTTCGTACCCATGTTACGAGTACCTACCATACTATCGTATTGCTCGTAAACTAGACGCTTAGATGCGATGTTTGGAAGCCCTACCATTTGCATGGCTACCTCCTTCAAATCTTTAGGCTCCTCTATGCTGTCAATATCAAATTTCTTGTACTCTTGGTAGTATGCCGGTTCAGCCCACTCTCTGTGGTACACCGGTGCACCACCACCCAATACTGCACTTTCAGCTGGAAGGGTACCTACCAAATCTTTTTCCCAATAGTAATTTACTGTGCCTCCTTCGGTAACAACACCGATTTCTTCACACTCTAAATCCCACTTATCAAAGATGTCTAATACTTTTTGTTCTTTGCCTTTTTCAACAACGACAAGCATGCGTTCTTGGGACTCTGAAAGAAGAATCTCCCACGGCTCCATGCTTTGACGCAACGGTACTTTATCCAACCAGATGTCCATTCCGTGCTCACCTGCAGCAGACATTTCACAAGAAGAACAAGTGATACCGGCAGCACCCATGTCTTGCATTCCTACAACAGCATCCGTTTCCGCCAATTCCATAGTTGCCTCTAAAAGCAATTTTTCCTGGAACGGATCCCCTACCTGTACAGAGGGGATATCTTCTGCAGAATCTTCATCTAAATCTTTAGAAGCAAATGAAGCACCGTGAATTCCATCTTTACCGGTTGCAGAACCTACAATAAATACCGGATTACCGACACCTGAGGAGGTTGCTGAGATTTGTTTACCGACCTCAACGATTCCTGCTGAGAAGGCGTTTACTAGCGGGTTTTGATGGTAACACTCATCAAAGTATACCTCGCCACCGACGATAGGAATACCGAATGAGTTTCCGTAATCACCAATTCCCTTGCTAACTCCTTTAACCAACCATTTGGTACGGTCCTCTGAAGGTTTACCAAATCGCAACGAATTCAACTGAGCGATAGGACGGGCACCCATCGTGAAAATATCACGGTTGATACCTCCCACACCAGTCGCAGCACCTTGGTAAGGCTCAACAGCTGAGGGGTGGTTGTGTGATTCAATCTTGAATGCACAGGCAAGACCATCACCGATGTCAACGAGACCGGCGTTTTCTTCTCCAGCTTCGACCAACATATGTGGTCCTTTCTTTGGAAGTTTTTTCAACCAAACGATAGAGTTTTTATACGAACAGTGTTCACTCCACATTACCCCATAAACGGAGAGTTCGAGGTAGTTTGGAGTACGGCCAAGTATTTCTTTGATCTTGTCAAACTCTTCTGGTAAGAGGCCCATTTCTTTGGCCTGGTCTAAAGTTGCAACTGAGGTGCTATTCATTATTGAAAAGAATTTGCGCAAATTTAGGTATTCTTACAGCAACACTTTTGAAAACCATGCGCAATATTACTCACACCTTCTTATCTCCATTTGTTCATAACCTACTCCTGCTTCCATTGCTTGTACTAATATCTTGCTCAAGCCAGCAAGACCAAGCGTTTGACTTGGTGATCATGGGCGATAACATTCACCATCTTGACACCACTGCAGATGCCCAATCGATACGTTGGATCGCTGTGAAATACGGTCGAATCGAAGGATTCGGAAGTCAATTAAGCAATGCACCTAAGGGTAAAAAGGAGATTCTAATTGGTGATGATCACCTTTACCCTGGATTTATTGATGCGCACGGGCACATTTTTGGATACGCAGAGACCTTGCATACCGTGAGTTTATTTGGGACCCAATCCTTAGAGGAGTGCCTGGAAAGAATTCGCGATTTCAAAGCGGAACACCCTGAAAAAGAGTGGATCATAGGGCGTGGATGGGACCAGAACGACTGGACGAACACCTCATACCCAACAGTAGAAGATTTAGAAGAATTTGAAGACAAGAAGATCTACCTCACAAGGATTGACGGTCATGCTGCTTGGGTCAACCAGGAAGTAATGGACGCTTTTGATATTGAAGTTGGAGCCGCTATCGACGGAGGCACAGTGCTGAATGGGGTTTTAGTCGATCGAGCTGAAGAAATGGTTGAATTGCCTAAATATAGGACTGCGTTTTGGCGAATGGCGCTGTTACAAACTCAGGACAGTTTAGTAAAATATGGCATTACGGCCCTCACTGATGCGGGGCTGCACTATGATCAGATCTTGCTTCTGGATTCAATGATTGACGAGGGAGCTTGGAAGATTGCAGTTAATGCAATGATCAGTAATACGGAGGAAGACTTGAGTTACTTCGAAGCACATGGCCCAGTAGAAAAGCCATTGCTACGGGTAAAAAGTGTCAAGGCCTACCTTGATGGCGCCTTGGGTTCTCGCGGGGCCTTACTTCGTGATCCCTACCACGATTTACCTCAGCATTATGGGTTGCCGCTACTTTCTGTGGCGCAACTCGATACACTCCGGGACCGTTGCTTAGATCAAAGTTGGCAGCTTTGTGTACATGCTATCGGTGATAGTGCTCATCATGTGTTGTTGCAAAGCTTTGACGCATTAGATCGTACAGCAGACTTGCGCTTCCGCGTGGAACATGCTCAAATCATGACGCCAGAAGACAGTGCGTATTATGCACACCCGAACATTGTAGCGTCCGTACAGCCTACCCATGCAACAAGCGACATGTATTGGGCACATGAGCGTTTAGGTCCACATCGAATCGCACATGCATACAGCTATAAACGTATTTTAAACGCCTCAAAAAGAGTCGCTTTGGGCACCGATTTCCCTATCGAACATATTGATCCTTTAGCTACTTATTTTTCTGCGACTACACGTAAAGACAAGGCCAATTGGCCGGAAGGCGGTTTCATGAAATCTCAAGCACTCTCTCCCCTACAAACCCTTCGTGGCATGACAGTAGACGCAGCATATAGTGCGTTTTCAGAGCATGAGTACGGCAGCATAGCTAAAGGGCAATTGGCCAATTTTACCGTCCTGAATCAAGATCTACTCGCTAACGACCAACCACAACAGAATGAAACGAAAGTGACACAAACCCTTCTTTCTGGAAGAGTCGTTTATCAATAACGGGCTATATTAAATGTACATTTTACATTTTGCCTATATTTAGGACCCGCAAAACACTACAACACGAAAGACTCCAACATGAAACAACCAACTCGCTTATTCGATATACCGCATTACCAACAGGAACACATGCCTATGGAGGTAATGATGACCTCCAAAGTAAATGGTGAATGGAAAAGCTACACTACTAGCGAATTTATAGCCGCGGTAGACACAGCATCTCGTGGTTTACTTGCACTCGGTGTGCAAGCCGGAGATAAAATAGCGCTGATTTCTCACAACAACCGTTGTGAATGGAACATCATGGATCACGCCCTTCTTCAAATAGGAGCGGTGGATGTCCCGGTCTACCCAACGATGACTGAGAACGATTACGAGTACATCTTTAACCATAGTGAAAGCAAGTACTGTTTTGTTTCTAACGATGAGCTTTATGATAAAGTACACAACATCTTAGACCAGTGTCCTACCATGAAGGGCATCTATTCTTTTGAGAAGTATGAAGGAAAGCATCACTGGGAAGAGGTCAATGCCTTAGGTGAGGACGCTTCGAAACAGGCTGAAGTCATCAAATTCCGTGATCAAGTTCAACCTGAAGACCTCGCGACCATCATTTACACTTCTGGAACCACCGGTCTACCCAAAGGTGTTATGCTCTCACATAAGAACATCGTTTCGATTGTGATCACTGCGACTCCTCGTATTCCAGGGATCATTAAAAATGAATCACGCGTATTGAGTTTCCTTCCTGTGTGTCACAGTTTTGAACGCTTTATTCAATACTTATATATCTACAACGGTGCAAGCATCTATTTTGCAGAAGCTATTGACACCATTAAAGCAGACCTCAACTATTGTCAACCGACCATTTTCACAGCCGTTCCTAGACTTTTAGAAAAATTCTTCGACGGCATTGTGGCAAATGGTACGAGTGCGGGAGGTGTGAAGGCCAAAATTTTCGAATGGGCTGTTAGTCTTGCACTACAATGGGAACCGGAACAAGCAAATGGTGGATTCTACCATTGGAAACTTGGCATTGCCGACAAACTCGTGTTCAGTAAAATTCGTGAAGCGCTCGGGATGTCAAACATCAAGGCGGTGGCTTCAGGTTCAGCAGCATTGCAACCACGACTTGCCCGCTTTTTTAATGGTATCGGAGTACCGATTCTGGAAGGATACGGTCTCACCGAAACTTCACCCGTAATCTCTGTAAATACCACGAATGGTAAAAACATGCTCCGTATTGGCGCTGTAGGAAAAGTGTTAGAAGGCCAAGAGGTTAAGATTGCTGAAGACGGAGAAATCCTAATAAAAGGTCCTAACGTGATGCTCGGGTACTACAAGCAACCTGAATTAACGGCGGAAGTCATGACCGATGATTGGTTCCACACAGGAGATATCGGTGTCATCGAAGACGGCTTTATACGCATTACTGACCGTAAGAAAGAAATGTTTAAGACTTCTGGTGGGAAATACATCGCACCTCAGGTCATTGAAAACGAACTGAAAGGTTCGCACTTGATTGCACAGAGCATGGTGATAGGTGCCGGACGTAAATTCCCATCGGCCATCTGTATCCTTAACGAAGCAGGCGTGAAAGAATGGTGTAGCCGCCACGACATTAAGTATACTACGTTTGAGGAGATGGCTAAACATCAGCAAGTGATTGATCGTGTATGGCGTGATGTCGAAAAGGCAAATACCAACTTTGGGAAATGGGAGCAAATCAAGAAGATCATTATCGACACGGAAGAATTCACCGTCGATAATGGATGTCTTACACCTACCTTCAAGGTCAAACGTAAACCAATTCTAGCAAAATATGAAGCGAAGATTGAGGAGCTTTACGCTGAGTAAGCAGTTCTTCTCAAACTCGAAAAGATGATTACGTCCCAATGCTCTTAAATGAGTATTGGGATTTTTTTTGACCCCGTTCTACGCCTTGGCCTTTTCAATACCTAGGATTCGAAATATTCAAGTCATGGCATTAGCCTACTCTTAACAACACGACAGAACATTACTTACTGATTTTTGAGCACAAAAAAACCCACTTCTAACGAAGTGGGTTCTAAAAATCTTTACACTGCTTAAGTAAAGCTTATAGCGCTGCAACGTGCTTTGCTAAGCTAGACTTCAAGTTAGAAGCTTTCTTCTTGTGGATGATGTTGCGTTTTGCAAGTCTATCCAACATAGAAACTACTTGTGGGAACATTTCTGTTGCCTCAGCTGCATCTGTAGTGCCGCGTAGTCTTCTCACAGCGTTACGTGTCGTCTTGTGATAGTAACGATTGTGAGCAGCCTTTTTGGCTGATTGACGAATTCTCTTTAAAGCAGACTTATGGTTTGCCATGTCTTTTCAATTAATTTTTGTGACCCGTACGGGAATCGAACCCGTGTTTCCGCCGTGAAAGGGCGGCGTCCTGGACCGCTAGACGAACGGGCCAAAATACTCCAGAACTATACCTCGTTGTTTCGAGGAGTGCAAATGTAAGCACGATTTTCAATTCTGCAATACCTTGGGCAAAATAAATCGAGTTTTTTTCGATCTTTTTCTCTCCTAGTACGCCTTCGCAAAAACTACGCGTTGCGCGCTAGGCTTGCCGGTCAGGATACAGGTCCCTTCTTCTTGCTTGTTATTCAACGGGATACAACGAATAGTTGCCTTCGTCATATCCTTAATTCTATCCTCGGTCTCTGAAGTCCCGTCCCAGTGCGCGTAAACGAATCCAGCGCTGTTTTTGATGAGTTCCTCAAACTCTTCCCAAGTATTGGCCTCATGCGTATGCTCCTCTCTGAAGGCAAGTGCCTTTGCAAAAAGATCATTTTGGATTTGGTCTAAGAGTGCAGGAATCGCAGTTGCCACATCTTTCTGGTCCATGAACTGTTTCGTGAGTGTATCTCGACGCGCTACCTCAACAGACCCTTTCTCAAGATCCTTAGGCCCTATCGCGATACGAACAGGAACTCCCTGAAGTTCGTATTGGTTGAACTTCCAACCCGGTTTATGGGTGTCCCTATTGTCATACTTTACGGTGACACCTGCTGCACGTAGCTCCTTCATCAGGCCTTCTGCGACTTCTGAGATTGCATCGAGCTGCTCTTGACCCTTATATATGGGGACAATAACTACTTGGTAAGGAGCCAATTTTGGTGGCAGCACCAATCCATTATCGTCACTGTGTGTCATAATAAGCGCTCCCATCAGTCGTGTACTCACACCCCATGAGGTTGCCCAAACGTATTCTTGTTTCCCTTCCTTATTCTGGAACTTAACATCAAACGCCTTGGCGAAATTCTGCCCAAGGAAATGAGAAGTACCTGCTTGAAGGGCTTTACCGTCTTGCATAAGCGCCTCAATACAGTAGGTATCGAGCGCCCCTGCAAAGCGTTCACCTTCAGTTTTCGTTCCGCGAAGCACTGGGATAGCCATGATTTCCTCTACAAATGTGGAGTACACATCGAGCATCGTTTCTGCTTCAGTAATCGCCTCTTCTTTCGTTGCGTGAGCGGTATGCCCCTCCTGCCACAGAAACTCAGCCGTTCTCAAGAACAAACGCGTTCTCATTTCCCAACGCACTACGTTCGCCCACTGGTTCACAAGAATTGGTAAATCACGGTACGACTGGATCCAATCTTTATAGGTATCCCAAATGATCGTTTCCGAGGTGGGACGTACGATGAGTTCTTCTTCCAATTTCGCCGCCGGATCGACAATAACCCCTTTGCCGTTCGGATCGTTCTTCAATCTATAGTGGGTAACCACTGCACATTCCTTGGCAAAACCATCGACGTGCGATGCCTCTTTTGAGAAATACGATTTCGGAATGAACAACGGAAAATAGGCGTTCATGTGCCCTGTTTCCTTGAATCTACGATCCAAATCTGCCTGAATACTTTCCCATATCGCATATCCGTATGGCTTGATGACCATCGACCCGCGCACTCCTGAGTTTTGAGCGAGATCGGCTTTAACCACCAATTCATTGTACCATTTCGAATAATCTTGTTCCCTAGTAGTGAGATGCTTTGCCATTTATATTAGAAGTTGGTATAACTTTTGTACCTTATTAATAATAAACAGCAAAGTTACTGAAGTTATGAAGAAGCACCTCTTATTTGTGGGTTTAAGTTATGCACTACTTACTGCATGTAGCACGCCTGTAAGCCTCACTGACAACTACTTTGAGGATGAAAACTACTACAACCCCACCCTACCCTCTCCTTATTTTGCCGGTGCAACGCCCCCTTCCGCTTCGGATGATCCACAGCAGATGGATTACGATGCGCTTTGGGGCGATGATAATGACTTTTCTCAAAACGCCACTGTAGTTCGACCTCAAGGCGGCAATGCCCACTATAGCTGGGGATTTTCTCCAGGAATGAGCGCTATGAACGGGTCTTCTTTTTGGCGCTGGCGCTTGATGCAACAAAACTACATGTACGGAACCACCCCCTATGGATTTCAACCTTTTCAAGGTGGAGGTCAGTGGCACAACAACATGTGGCAAGATCCATGGAGTCCACAGTGGAATACCTTCGGCTACAGCTCTGGATGGGGCAGCAACGGATGGTACGACCCTTGGAACCCGTACGGAAATGGATGGGGCAACAATGGCTGGAACAACCCCTGGAATTCGTACAGCTACGGCAACGGATGGAACAATAACGGATGGACCAACAACGGTTTGAACGGTACAATACGCGGTGGCACTAACTATGGCGGGGCTCGTCCGTCCAAATACAACACTTCGCGCGGAAACTCGGCATCTACAGGAAAGACTTCGGATACTCCAGATCGTCCCAAGCAACCCACAGGCTGGAGCGGAATCTTAACTCCAGTAAAACAGCGAGTCAATTACAACATAGACCAAACAACAACGGAGCAATCTGTAAAAAGACTGCGCGAAAGAGAAGTACGCCGCGTATCGCCCGCTTCGTCTCAGCCCACTTCAAACACCACAAAAGGAACGTCTAAGGTGCAGCAACCACGTAGACAGAATCGTCCGCAATACAATTCTTACGACCGAGTCACACCACAAAGAGGCAGCACCGTTCAGCCAAGAACTACACCGGATCGCAGTGCAACGCCGCAGCGTAGTACATCTCCCCAGTCCAGTAGCAGCCCTCGCCGTAGTTCTTCAAACAGTTCCAACTCAAGCGGTAGAAGACGATGATTATCAGACAGCTGATCGTTAGCGCATTGGTCGTCATCTCGTGGAGCGTAAAGAGTCAAACCCTCGACTATTACGACCAGCTTAATCAAAGTGCACAGTACGGAGACGCGAGGTTCAACGGACTTGCCGGAAGTATGACTGCCATGAGCGGCTCGTTCACTGCACTCGCTTTAAATCCAGCGGGCGCAGCGCTGTACCGTCAAGATGCTTTTGGAATGGACCTGGGGATTTTTACCAAAAGAAACACGTTGGAAAATGGGAGCGTTCGTGGAAACACAACCACCATGAATGTCGGTAACGTAGGATTTCTTGGGCGCGATCCCGTGAGCGGATGGAACTTTTTTTTCACCTACAATAGCGACCAACTCTACAGGGAACGCCTCAGGGACACAAGGCTGAGCACTGGAAGCATGACACAGCAATGGATGGACCGTTCGGAAGGCACTCCTCCAGATTTCTTGCCTGAATTGGGGGCGTATGAAGATTTGCTCTATCAAAGTTATGCGACAGATTATGATGTAAATACCCAGTCCTACAACTCGACGGCCAACCTGAGTGATGTGGATTTCCAACACATCTATTTTCGAAAGGGCATGCGTAACAGATGGAGTTTCGGAGGAGGTAATGCGTTAGGAAAAACATTGTATTACGGAGCCGCAGTGCAGCTTGTGCATAGTTTTGAAACCGTGAAGATCGAGCACGATGAAACCTACAATAGCACGACAGATTTAGCTTCACTGGAGCTTACCGACTATTGGAACAACAATGCGATCGGGATTTCCGCTAATCTGGGCGTCCTATACCGTCCTATCCAATTTTTACGTCTTGCCGCAGCGCTCGAATTGCCGCAAGTCTATGCATTCTCTCAGGACTGGGAAGTAGACTTACGAGCCGTGAGACCGAGCGTTTCGGCTTCCGGGACCAGTGCCGAAGGTTATGGTGAAGAGTACATGTGGTCGATGATGACCGCCCCTAAACTACGCAGTGGCGCTACACTTGTTTTAGGACGTCTTGGACTGATCACGTTAAACCATACCTTGATACCGCACACTTGGAGCGCATCCATCAGTAGAAACGAGCGCTACCTCAATCCTATCATTGATGGATCCTTAGCGAATCAACACCTGATCAGTACTGGCGGGGAGATGCGTATCGGACTGGTTACACTCCGTGCAGGAGCTGGGTATAGCCCTACTTATAGGGAAGCTTTTGGCGACTACTGGAGAACGGGTGCCGGAGCAAGCATTCGCGTTGACGATGCTACTTTTTACCTCGGTTGGAGTCGAATCACACAGCGAACCCAGTATTATCCGTTTAGTGCGGACTACATCGATCCACTTACCTACACGACCATGGAAACGATGGTCAGTTTCGGGGCGCTCTGGAAATTCTAACCGCCTATTAAAGGTGGCTTTTGGCCCTTTTGTGGTAATTTGCAAACTCACTGACGTAAAACCGCGTTAGTTAAAGAGAAAATCGTTTGCGTACCATGAATCTACATTCCCTAAAAAAGACCACACTACTTCTTTGTACTGGAGCATTGCTTTTGAGTGCCTCCGTTTACGGACAGCGCAAGAGCAAGGATGACACGCCGAACTGGACGGAGCAAAGCACTGCCGCTTTTAAGTTTAGAGAGCTGGGCCCTGCGACGACCTCAGGAAGGATAGCTGACCTTGCTGTGCATCCTACGAAAACTTCGGAGATGTATTTGGCGATGGCTTCTAGTGGCGTTTGGAAAACCACGAACAATGGAACAACTTGGTCGCCCATTTTCGACGCTGAAGGCAGCTACAGCACTGGATGTATTACGATAGACCCGAATGACCCAAGTACGATCTGGGTAGGTACCGGAGAAAATAACAACCAGCGTTCGGTGGCTTATGGCGATGGCGTTTATGTAAGTCATGACGGTGGACAGACTTGGGAGAATGTAGGTCTGGAAGAAAGTGAACATATAGGAATGATTGTGGTGGATCCTAGAGATTCGAAGCATGTGTATGTTGCTGCCTATGGCCCCTTATGGAGCGCGGGCGGAGACCGAGGCATTTACGAGACCCGCGATGGCGGAAAAAATTGGACACAGATTCTTGAAGTCAGCGAACATACCGGATTTAACGAGATTCATATGGATCCACGTAACCCGGATGTACTTTTCGCTACAGCGCATCAGCGCAGAAGACACGTCTATACGCACCTGAGCGGCGGTCCTGAAAGCGGCATGTACAAAAGTGTAGACGGTGGGCAAACTTGGAATAAAGTGCAAGGCGGGCTTCCTTCTGGCGATGTGGGTCGTATCGGAATGGATATTTCACCTGCACATCCAGAGGTCCTTTACGCAACTATAGAAGGACACGGAACCTACCGTTCGCAAAACAGCGGAGCGAGCTGGACCAAGCAAAGTGGCCACGAGACGAGCGGAAACTATTATGTCGAGCTCGTTGCGCACCCAACAGAAGTCAATACGGTGTATAGCATGGATACCTATGCACACGTCAGCACGGATGGCGCAAAATCATTCAAGAACATCCCTAAGAAATTTAAGCATGTGGACAACCACTGCCTCTGGATTGATCCTGGCAACACGGACCACATGATCATGGGTACCGATGGCGGCTTATATGAAACTTGGGACGGTATGAAGAATTGGGATTGGAATGCTAATATTCCTACGATCCAATTTTACCGTGTGGCTGTAGATAACGATTGGCCCTTTTATAATGTATACGGCGGTACGCAAGACAACAACTCTTTGGGAGGACCTTCACAAACGATCAATCGTCGAGGAATCATCAATAGCGATTGGTTTGTCACCAATGGAGGCGACGGCTTTGAAAGCGCCACTGATCCTGCTGATCCGAACATCGTGTATGCACAAGCGCAATACGGCTGGCTGGTCCGCTTCAATAAGCAAACCGGCGAGAAGACCCCTATCCAGCCACAACCTCGCTACAAAGAGGCTGCTTACCGATGGAATTGGGATGCTCCTCTAGTTGCGAGCAAGCACCAAGCTAAAACATTGTACTTCGCTGCAAATAAAGTTTTTAAAAGTACCGATCGCGGTGGCAGCTGGACAGTCATCTCTGAAGACTTGTCGCGTCAGCTCGATCGCAACCGACTTCCGATCATGGACCGGTACTGGGGACCAGAGGCAATCGCACTGCATAAAAGCACTTCGATTTATGGCAATATCGTCACCTTAAAAGAACATCCAAACCATGCGGGTGAGCTTTGGGCGGGTACCGACGATGGACTCGTTTGGAAGACCACGGACGATGGCAAGAATTGGTCAAGCATCAAGAACTATAACGCACTACCTAAAACGCAAGTAGGATCTCTTAGTCTACCACTGGTCTACGTCCAAGATATTGTACCGTCGCGGCACGACGACAAGATTGTTTACACGGTCTTTAACAACCATAAAAACGGCGATTTCACACCTTACATCTACAAGAGTGATGATGAAGGCAAGAGCTGGACGGCACTCACTAACGGCCTTCCTGAGAAAGGAAGTGTTTATGCCTTAGCTGAAGACCATATTAACCCAGATTTACTGTTTGCAGGTACCGAATTCGGCATCTGGTTTACCCTGGACGGTGGAGCGAATTGGAAAGAATTGGGCAGTGGACTACCAACAACTGCAGTACGTGATATTGCTATTCAAGAGCGTGAAAACGATTTGGTTTTAGCCACTTTTGGTCGCGGGTTTTATATACTCGACAACTACTCCCCGTTGCGCGAAATGAATTACATCTTAGAACAAGATGCGGCCTTTTTCTCAACGAAACCGGGATTACTGTTTAACAGAGCGAACATCGGTGGAATGGATTACAAAGGTGGTCAAGATTACCACGCGAAAAATCCTCCTGTAGGAGTTACTTTTGAATTGTACATCACTGAAAAAGCGTCGCGTGTTAAGGACGATCGTCCCGAAGCCAAAGAAGACCTACCGCACTACCCTAGTTTGGAGCAACTTCGGAACGAAGACTGGGAAGAATCTCCGTACCTGCTATTTACTGTAAAAGACTCTTCAGGTACAGAAGTCGCTCGCTTTACTCGATCAGATGCTTCCGGAATACAGCGATTCACCTGGAATGGCAAATTCAGTAGCACCGCAAGCATCAATGAAAACGGCGAGCCCAAGACGAAGCCTTCTACCACCACTTTTGTGTTACCTGGCACGTACAGCATGAATGTCGATCGCAGCACAAATGGTGTTCTCACTTCTTTGATTCAAAATCATCAATTTGAAGTGAATCACCTGTACAACATCGAAGACATTGATATGGATTTCAACCGATCGATTGATGCGCTGTATGCTTCATCAAACCGAATCTACGGCGCGTACAATCGCCTCGAGAAAGACCTAAATGCATTACGTGCTGGTCTTCGCAATACGCCGGGCACTTCACTGGAAGACCTTACCGCTGCACGCGACATCGACCTTGAACTCAAGAAGCTCAGTATTCTTTTAAAAGGCGACAAAACACGTAGCAAGCGCGAAATGGAATCGGCAGCCTCTTTAAATGATGTCGTAGGATTGCTTGCATGGAGCGCATGGAACCACCGTGGTGCACCAACAGGTACCATGATCAATGCAAAAGAAGACGCACTTCTTATGATCGAAGATGCACAAATTGCGCTAGATCGCATCGGCGAATCTGTCGAAGCATTGAAAGAGAAAGCCACTACGCAAGGGGTGCCTTTTTGGGACTAATACCTACCTTTGCACCCGTTTTTTAAGACCAAACGCATGTCAGAACATATAGACCCCATTTTAGCCGAAGAGATTGGCGATGCACACGAAAGTTTCAAAGCAGAAACTCCTTTGCGATCAGACGCTTTTGAAAAGTCAGATGACGAAAAAATTGCCATCATACAAGAGCACGTAAAGGGTATTTTAGAAACGCTAGGAATGGACCTTGAGGACGACAGTCTTAAAGGCACTCCATTGCGCGTGGCTAAATTGTATGTCAACGAAGCTTTTGGCGGGCTGCACCCAAAGCGTAAACCTGGGATGAGTACTTTCGATAATTCGTACCGTTACAACGAAATGCTCGTAGAAAAAAACATCGTTCTGTATTCTACTTGCGAACATCATTTGCTACCTATCGTTGGACGCGCACACGTTGCCTACATCTCTAAAGGGAAAGTGGTAGGCTTGAGCAAAATGAATCGAATCGTCGACTACTTTGCAAAACGCCCTCAAGTTCAGGAGCGTTTGACTCGTCAGATTGTCCAAGCCCTTCAAGAGGTTATGGGAACAGAAGACGTGGCATGTGTGATTGACGCCAAACATCTTTGCGTAAACTCACGAGGTATTCGCGACATCGACAGCTCGACCGTAACCGCCGAGTTCGGAGGTGTCTTCCAGCAGGAAGATAAGAAGGCCGAATTCTTAGACTACATCAACTTAAAGACCGACTTCGGGGCCTAAATGGAACCACTATACCGCACCTATCCAATAGTCGTAGACAACACCTTGACTGGTGAGAAAGAATCGTTTCAACCCGTCAGCGAAGGACGCGTAGGAATGTACGTCTGTGGCCCTACCGTTTACAGCGATGTACACCTCGGAAATGCTCGCACATTCACCTCATTTGACTTCATATTTCGGTACTTAAAACACTTAGGATATCAAGTACGCTATGTTCGCAACATTACTGATGCAGGCCATTTAGAGAATGACGCGGATGAAGGCGAGGATAAAATCGCTAAAAAAGCACGGATAGAACAGCTTGAACCGATGGAAATCGTGCAACGCTACACGGTGGACTTCCACCACGTGATGCAACGACTGAACGCGTTTCCTCCTTCTATCGAGCCTACCGCAACGGGACATATCGTCGAACAAATAGAGATGGTGCGAACGATCATCGATAAAGGCTGGGCCTACGAAAGCAACGGCAGCGTTTATTTCGATGTGGAGACTTACAACAAGGAGGGCGGTGATTACGGCGTTCTTTCTGGTCGAAAAATGGATGAACTGCAAGCCGGTTCACGTGCACTTGATGGCCAAGAAGAAAAACGTAATCCTGCAGATTTCGCACTTTGGAAAAAAGCTTCACCAAGCCACATCATGCGATGGCTGTCGCCTTGGAGTGTCGGCTTCCCTGGATGGCACTTGGAATGTTCAGCAATGAGCACCAAATACCTTGGAGAAGAATTTGACATTCATGGAGGCGGAATGGATCTTAAATTCCCGCATCATGAGTGTGAGATTGCACAAAACACCGCATGCTCTTCACACAAGGGTGCTAGATATTGGCTGCATGCAAATATGCTTACGCTCAACGGAAAACGCATGAGTAAGAGCACCGGGAATACCATTTTACCGGGAGAACTTTTCAGTGGAAACAATCCTCTACTTGTGAAAGGCTTTGCGCCTTCGGTGGTTCGATTCTTTATGATGCAAGCTCACTACAGTAGCGTTCTAGATTTTAGTAACGATGCATTACTGGCCGCCGAAAAAGGCCACGATCGCTTGATGGCAGCGGTAGCAAAACTGGACACATTGAAACCCTCGAAAAACGAAGGCTTTGATGTACAAGCGTGGGTGGATAAATGTTATGCTGCGTTGAGTGACAACTTCAACTCCCCCATCATGATTGCGCATTTGTTTGAAGGTGTTAAACTGGTAAACGGTGCTGAAGGTACTCTCCCACTAAGTCCGGATGAAGTGACTTTATTGCGAGAAAAGATGCATGCATTCGCATTCGATATTCTCGGATTACAGAATGAGGTAAATGGTGGCGCACACCAAGAGGCCTTAGATAAGGCGATGGATCTAATCATAGAATTACGTGCTAGTGCTCGAACGAATAAAGATTGGAGTACAGCAGATTTGATTCGGGATCAACTCGCAGAAGCTGGTATCCAGCTCAAAGACGGACCGGAAGGAACGAGTTATAGCATTTAAAAGCAGTGTCATGACCCAGCTTCTTCGGTACATCTTTGGCGCACCACTTTTAGCGATCATTTGGCTCTACCGAAAAGTAGTATCACCATTGCTGGGTCCAGCTTGCCGTTATCAGCCTACTTGCAGTACCTATGCGGCTGAAGCTGTAAAACTACACGGTCCATTCAAAGGCTTTTGGCTCAGTGCTAAGCGTATTTCAAGCTGTCATCCTTGGGGTGGACATGGATGGGACCCCGTTCCAGGAAGTGCTTTAGAACAAGAATTAAAAGATAAAAACATCAAATAAAAGATGAAGAAGATACTATTACTCGCAGCCGTTGCAGCTGTTTCTTGCCAAAATAGCCCGTCGCAGGCCGAAGCGGACGGAGCGAGCGGCGCAACCTGGGTTAGCGAACTCAACTATGATGGTGAAGATCACTTTTACGGCATGCGCCAGCTGACCGATGGAGGAGACAACGCAGAAGCGTATTTCAGCTTTGACGGTAGTCAACTCACTTTTCAAAGTAATGCAGAAAAATGGGGCAATGAATGTGATCAAATCTATGCGTTCGATTGGAATCAAGATACCATTTTGGAAGAAGCACCTGCGCGCATTTCAAATGGATTAGGCAGAACGACTTGTGCTTATTTCATGCCGGGCGACACCACTATTCTTTACGCAAGTACGTTCACTGGTGATTCTGCGTGTCCGGCGGTCCCGGAGCGCGGCGAAGGCGGTGCGTATGTCTGGCCGATCTATGAAGATTTTGACATTTATGTAAGTGATTTAGAAGGCAACCTTCTTGACACTCTGATCAGCGGACCGGGCTATGATGCCGAGGCTACTGTGAGTCCGGATGGAACCAAAATCGTCTTTACATCCACGCGCAGCGGCGATTTAGAACTATACGTTTGTGACATCGACGGCAGTAATATTGTTCAGGTGACGAGCGGTTTGGGGTATGATGGAGGAGCATTCTTTAGCCCTGACTCTAAGAAATTGGTATTCAGAAGCTCACGCCCGACGAGCGAAGAAGAGGTTGAGAAATACAAGGATTTACTCGCACAAGGCCTAGTGGAACCCACAGAAATGGAGTTGTACACCTGTAATATTGACGGTTCTGAACTGACTCAAGTGACACAACTGGGTCAGGCGAATTGGGCGCCGTATTATCACCCAAGTGGTGAAAAAATCGTATTTTCTTCGAACCACCACAGCGAACGTGGATTCCCGTTTAACCTATTTATGATTAACACCGACGGTACAGGATTGCAGCAAATTTCGTTTGATACGGCGTTTGATTCTTTCCCGATGTTCTCGCCTGACGGTAAGAAATTGGTTTTTGCTTCGAATCGAAATAACGGAGGAGGTCGCGCGACGAATCTCTTCATAGTAGACTGGAAAGAATAAGCTTATGCTCGCAACTATTTTTTGGGATTTCCCAAATCACATTCCTATTGCAGGGTTCCAACTCCGCTTTTATTCCCTGATGTTCATCATCAGCTTTGTGCTTGGTCAGTATGGGATGCAGTACGTTTTTAAACGTGAAAATGTGAATCCAAAACTTATGGATTCGCTCGTGTATTGGATGATTGGAGCGACCATTATCGGTGCCCGATTAGGCCATGTATTTTTCTACGATTGGGGCTACTATAAAAACAACCTCGGCGAGATCTTCATGGTGTGGAAAGGCGGTTTAGCGTCACACGGCGCTGCGATTGCCATCACCGGCGCAATGCTGTACTGGTCACTAAAAATCGCCAAGAAACACCCGCTTTGGACTTTGGATCGTATCGTAATCGTAGTGGCCTTAGCTGCAGGCTTTATCCGAATGGGGAATTGGTTCAATTCTGAAATTTATGGTGCTCCAGCCAACAGTGTTGTTGAAACTGTTTTTCTTGAAGACGCACGAGGAACTATTTCTCGTGGGTTTGCCGGGAATCTCTCAGAAGTCACCTTCACTCCCACTGGCGCTAGCATAACTACAGACTCATTGCAACTTCCCGAGATCAAAGCTCAGTTGCGCTTTAACCAGCTCAGCGAAGCTCAAATCAAAAACTACACGGACAATTATCTTTCACAAATCCTGAGTAATCAGAGAGCGGATCGTAAAAACCTACTGTACATCGAGGGTAACGAATCCACAGTGTACACCGATGAACAAGGCCTGTATGCTGAAATCACGCTGCTGGGAGTACCGCGTTACCCCACACAACTCTTCGAAGCCGCCGGTTACTGGATCCTATTCTTGATCCTTGCCTTCGCCTATATGCGCCGTAGCGCCGGAGAAAAGCACGGACTGCTGTTCGGCCTCTATTTGATCGGAACATTCGGCTTCCGTTTTTTCATCGAGTACTACAAAGAGATCCAAGTTTCCTTCGAACAGGAAATGTCGTTCAACATGGGCCAATTACTCAGCATACCGCTCGTAGCAGTAGGTCTGTACTTTGTACTAACAGCTTCATCTAAAACTACTACTTCATGAATGCGATGAGAAAATATGCCGTTTGGATGGTTGGTCTCGGCCTCGCTGCTTTTATCATTCCCTCTTTATTTGGGAGCTTTGAGAAATTTGGCTCGAACACCGCGCCAAAAGTCCAGCAACCGAAAAAACAATACGAACCTCCATTTCGAATGGACGGTACCGTTTGGGCAGTGAACCAAACCGATACCATTGCTGCTTTTAGAACGGAATATGCAACAACCCCGGAGACTATAGAAATTGGGATGATGTACCGCCAAAATGTCGCGACCGATATGGCTATGCTCTTCTTTATGCCCGGCGGTGCTCAGCCGCGTAGTTTTTGGATGAAAAACACTCTTGTCTCACTCGACATCATCTACCTCAATGAAGAGGGAGTTGTAGTGAGCATGCAAGAAAATGCCCAACCGCTTTCCACCCAAAGTCTACCAAGCACTGCACCCGCAGCTTATGTGTTGGAGGTACTTGGAGGATCTGCTGCAACGATTGGGATAGAATTGGGTACGAAAATGTACTGGACAGATAAATAAACCAAACAAGTCGCAACTTTAGGATAATTATCTATCTTTGCCGCTTCACGCATTACAAACATCTAAATACGATTTTGATATGTATTTAACTACAGAGAAAAAAGCAGAAATCTTCGCTGAATACGGCGCTTCTGCAAAAGACACAGGATCTGCAGAAGGGCAGATCGCATTGTTTAGCTACCGCATCTCTCATTTGACAGAGCACTTGAAGCAAAACAGAAAAGATCACAATACAGAGCGTTCATTGATCGCTTTAGTAGGAAAGAGAAGAAAGCTTCTGAACTACTTGAAGAAAACAGATATCGCTCGTTACCGTGCGATCGTTGAAAAACTAGGATTGAGAAAATAATTTCATCCTGAGAATACCAGAAAGGCAATTTTTACAATTGCCTTTTTGCGTATAAAAAAGTATCTATTTACACTATATATGATTCCTAAAGCAATTATTGAAACTATCGCACTTCCTGACGGAAGAGAGATCACGCTTGAAACGGGTAAACTCGCAAAACAAGCTGATGGATCTGTCGTTGTTAAGTGTGGTGGCACTATGCTGTTAGCCACTATTGTGTCTAGCAAAGAAGCGAAAGACGGTGTTGACTTTCTTCCGCTTACGGTAGATTACCGTGAAAAGTTTGCGGCGAATGGCCGTGTTCCTGGAGGCTTCCTTAAGCGTGAGGGTCGTCCATCGGACAACGAAATCTTAACCATGCGTTTGATTGACCGCGTGTTGCGTCCTCTGTTCCCAAAGGACTACCATGCTGAGATCCAACTCATGATCCAAATGATCTCTTACGACGAAAACGTTGAAGCGACTTCATTAACAGGTCTTGCTGCATCTGCGGCGATTGCTGTAAGTGATTTACCCTTCGACGGCCCTATTTCTGAGGTTCGCGTAGGCCGTATCAACGGAGAGCACATCATCAACCCTAGCCCAGCACAACTCGAAGATATGGAGTTGGATATGGTGATCGGTGCGTCTATGGACAGCGTCGTGATGGTTGAAGGTGAAATGAAAGAAATCTCTGAGGAAGAGATGGTAGAGGCTATCAAGTTTGCACACGATGCCATCAAGGTTCAGATTGAAGCACAAACACGTTTGGCTGCTCAGGTTGAGAAAGCACAAACAAAACGTGAGTACAGCCACGAGGTACACAGCGACGAAGTTCGTGAGGATGTTATGGCTGCTACCTACGATAAAGTATACAACGTCGCAAAAAGCGGTCTTCCTAAGCACGAGCGTTCTGCTGGTTTTAAAGCCATCTTGAACGAGTACCTCGAAAGCAAAGACGAAGCATGGAGAGACGAAAACACCGGCTTCGCAAAGCGTTACTTCCACGACGTAGAGTACAAAGCAATGCGTGCTATGGTACTGAACGACGGACAACGTTTGGACGGTAGAGATACCACCGAAGTACGTCCTATCTGGTCGGAAGTAGACTACTTACCGGGAGCACATGGTTCTGCAGTATTTACGCGTGGAGAAACACAAAGTTTAACTACGGTTACTTTGGGTACTACGATGGATGCAAACAGAATAGACGATGCAACCTTTACAGGTGAAGAGAAATTCTACTTGCACTATAACTTCCCTCCATTCTCAACTGGTGAAGCACGCCCGATTCGTGGTGTGAGCCGCAGAGAAGTAGGTCACGGTAACTTGGCGCAACGTGCCTTGTACAAAATGGTTGATCCTGAGAACCCGTACACGATTCGTGTTGTAAGTGATATCCTAGAGTCAAACGGTTCGTCTTCGATGGCAACAGTTTGTGCAGGTACACTCGCTATGATGGATGCAGGTGTAAAACTCGTTCGTCCAGTTAGTGGAATCGCAATGGGACTTATCTCTGACGGTGAGAAGTTTGCTGTATTGTCAGACATCTTAGGTGACGAAGATCACTTGGGTGATATGGACTTTAAAGTAACCGGTACTGAGAAAGGTATCACTGCATGTCAGATGGATATCAAGATCAAGGGATTGAGCTACGAAATTCTTGTTCAAGCTTTGAAGCAGAGCAAGGAAGGACGTTTGCACATCTTGAACGAAATCCTCAAGACAATGCCTGAGTCTCGCACAGAGCTCAAGCCAAATGCACCGAAAATCATCAAGTTGACGGTTAAGAAGGAATTCATTGGCCCAATCATTGGCCCTGGAGGTAAGAACATCCAAGGAATTCAAGCAGATACTGGCACTACAGTGACTATCGAAGAAATCGACGACCGCGGTCACATCGAGATCTCTGGTAAGGATGCTGAGAAGATGAACGCTGCACTCGAAATGATCCGTGCGATCGCATTCGAACCAGAAGTAGGTGCTACTTACGAAGGTATCGTTCGCGGTGTTCAAACCTATGGAGCTTTCATTGAGATCGCACCTAAAACACAAGGTTTGTTGCACATCTCTGAGATCGACTGGACGCGCATCAAAAACGTTGAGGACGTACTAAAAGAAGGCGATAAGGTTCGTGTTAAACTTCTAGAGGTTGACAAAGCGGGTAAGATGAAGCTCTCGAGAAAAGTGCTTTTGCCAAAACCTGAAAAGGACGGCGAATAGAACCCTAGTCGAAAAAGAATGTTAGGTTTTAAGAAGGGTGCTTTGTCCATGTGGACGAGGCTCCCTTTCTTCACCTTTGAATTAAAGAATCTCTGCCCATGAGACAGTTAAAAATTACCAAGCAGGTAACGAATCGCGAAACTGCATCGCTCGATAAGTATCTACAGGAAATCGGTAAGGTGGAACTCATCACTGCCGAGGAAGAAGTAGAATTGGCTCAGCGTATCAAAGCAGGTGACCAAATCGCATTAGAGAAGCTTACTAAAGCGAACCTCCGCTTCGTTGTATCTGTTGCAAAGCAATACCAGAACCAAGGACTCACCCTTCCTGATTTGATCAATGAAGGAAACCTAGGTCTGATCAAGGCAGCACAACGTTTCGATGAAACTCGTGGATTTAAGTTCATCTCTTACGCAGTATGGTGGATTCGTCAAAGTATTCTTCAAGCACTCGCTGAGCAGAGCCGTATCGTACGCTTACCGTTGAACAAGATCGGATCGATCAATAAAATCAACAAAGCATACGCTTACCTCGAGCAAGAAAACGAGCGCCCTCCTAGTGCAGCTGAAATTTCCAAGCACCTTGAAATGAGCGAAAGCGACGTCAAGGAAAGCATGCGAAACTCTGGACGTCACGTAAGTATGGATGCGCCTCTAGTAGAGGGAGAAGACAGTAACCTTTACGATGTATTGAACTCTTCAGACAGTCCTCACCCCGATGAGGATTTGATGATGGATTCCTTGCGTACAGAGATTGAAAGATCGCTTGCTACACTTACTCCGCGTGAAGGTGATGTCATCCGCTTGTACTTCGGTCTGGGCGGTCAACATCCTATGACGCTTGAAGAGATCGGCGAAAAATTCGACCTAACCAGAGAACGCGTTCGTCAGATCAAGGAGAAAGCGATTCGTCGTATGAAGCACACTTCGCGCAGTAAAATCTTGAAGACCTACCTCGGTTAATAACCACAGGAGAAATTTTATTATAAGCACCTCGCCATACCGGTTGAGGTGCTTTATTTTTGTACCCAATCTAAAACAGTAGTCATGGCATCACCTATCATCTCTCCTTCTCTGCTCGCGGCCGATTTCGGCAACTTACAACGCGACTGCCAAATGGTCAACAAAAGTGAAGCCGACTGGTTCCACATCGATGTGATGGACGGTGTTTTCGTACCGAACATAAGCTATGGTATGCCTGTAGTGAAGACGATGGCTGACAACTGTGAAAAGATCATGGACGTGCACTTAATGATCGTGCAGCCTGAGCGCTACATCCAAACCTTTAAAGATTGTGGAGCTGATATCTTAACGGTGCATTATGAAGCATGTACACACCTGCACCGCACCATTCAAGAAATCCACAACGCTGGAATGAAGGCGGGTGTCGCACTCAATCCCCATACGCCAGTAAGTGTGCTTGAAGACATCATTATCGACCTTGACGAAGTACTCTTGATGAGTGTGAATCCTGGTTTTGGAGGTCAGAAGTTCATTGAGAATACGATCAAGAAAACCGCGCAAGTACGCGAACTTATCGATCGCACAGGTTCTAAAGCTTTGATTGAGATTGACGGAGGCGTCAACCTTGAGACTGGTGCTCGCTTGCTACAAGCTGGTGCTGATGCACTCGTTGCAGGCTCTTTTGTCTTTAAAAGTGACGATCCGATAGCGACAATCTCTGCCCTTAAAGCACTTTAACGACGAAATTCTTCAGTGAGAGTATGTACGTGTTCGAGGATCTCTTGCTCCGTACCTTCCACCTGTAAGCCACGACGTTTCATCATGCGATCCGCCGTATCTAAAGCCTTGTCCAAGCGGTAGTTGGTCGTCCCTTGTGGCCCTCCCCAAGTAAAACTTGCGATAAAGTTTCTCGGGAATCCTGCGCCATAAGTGTTCGCACTCACCCCAACTACCGTACCCGTATTAAACATGGTATTAATGCCGCTTTTACTATGGTCTCCCATGATTAAGCCACAAAACTGCTGACCGGTTTGCGCAAAACGCTTGTCTACATACGACCAAGCTTTGACCGCATCGTAGTTATTTTTCAAATTCGAGTTGTTCGTATCTGCACCGAGATTACACCACTCCCCTAAGGCACTATTCCCTAAGAAACCGTCGTGACCTTTGTTCGTATACCCTTGTAAAACAGAGTTATTCACCTCTCCACCGACTTTACAATATGGACCTAGTGTAGTTGCTCCATAGATCTTGGTGCCCAATTTTAATGCGGAGTGCTCACCCAATGCTAACCCTCCGCGCACAACACAGCCTTCCATAATTTCCGCATCTGCTGCTAGATAAATAGGTCCCGAAATTGTATTAAAAATACTCGCTGTTGCGCGTGCACCTTGCTCCAAGAATATACGATCACCAATCACTGTACAGGTCGGATCTACCGGTGCGCTCGTTCTTCCCTTAGTTAAAAAGGCAAAATCTGCCTCCATTGCTGCGGCATTCTTGGACCATAGATCCCATGGACGTTCAACCAGTAGTAATGGTCCGTTAAAAGCAACCTTTTTCTCTGGCGCTTTTGTGAAATCTTCTCCTGAAACTGCTACAAGCTGCTCCTTATAGAACAATCCCTCACCCGCATTCAAATCTTGCAATGCTGTTATAAACTCTTCTGTCGGACAGACGCCGCCAAGCACACTGACTTCAGGCGATTCGATAGGAGGAAACTTTGACTGCAAATACGCCTGTGTTGAGTATCCCGTTAGATGACCTCGTTTGCTGTACTTCTCCTCGATCGTTAATATACCACAACGCAGACCTGCTACGGGCCGTGTAAAAGTCAAAGGCAACAAATGGTCACGTGAAGGACCGTCAACTAATGAGATACGCATACTACTTGGTTTGAGATTGGATTGTTCAATGCCTCGAATTTAGGGCAAAAAAAAGACCTGCTCTAAAGAGCAGGCCTTGTATTTGAAAACCGTAAACCGGTTTATTATTTCTTTCCGTAACGTGTGCGGAATTTATCGACACGACCAGCGGTATCTACTAGCTTCACCTTACCAGTGTAGAACGGGTGAGAGTATGAAGAGATTTCCATTTTGATCAGTGGGTATTCAACACCTTCAACTTCGATAGTGTCTTTTGCGTCAGCACATGATTTTGTGATGAACTGATCACCTGTTCCCATGTCTTTAAAGACACAAAGACGGTAATTTTCTGGGTGGATTCCGTTTTTCATTTTCTTTCTTCTATTAATAGCTTGAGTTTTGGCCCAAGCCCCTTTTTCTTTATTAGTCGGCAAATATACAGTAAATGTTTCTAGTTAAGTTCATTGCTCGAGAAAAAATAGTGGTGTAGCTTAGCTTCGATGAGAAAGACACTTCTATTATTCACGTTGCTAATCCTAGTGCTGGCAGGCGGATGTCGCCGCACTACTTCATTTATAGGAACTGATGTGAATTTAGGCTTTTCTCAAGACACTGTGTATTTGGACACGGTGTTTTCTGGCGTGGGTAGTTCTACTCGGACTCTAAAGATCTACAATACCTCCGCTGAGGACATGACTGTCGACCGTGTGTACCTCGCAAGAGGCGAAGAAAGTTTTTACCGCTTAAATGTAGATGGCATGAGTGGGCGTCTTGTCGAGAATGTTGAGATTCTCGCAGGTGACAGTGCCTATGTATTTATAGAGATCAGCCCAGACGCTGCTGGACTGACCCAGCTCGTGTATGAAGACAGTATATTCTTTGAAAATGGATCCGTTTCGCAGCAGGTGTTGCTGGTCACGGCAGTTTGGGACGCGATCTATCACTTCCCTACGAATGTGCTGACTTTCGCACGACCTGATCCGTTGCCGCCTTTAAAATTGGCGTATTCTGTATTGGAAGAGAATGCCTTTTGGGACAACAGTAAGCCACATGTGGTCTATGGATATGCCGTGGTCGACAGTGCGCAAAGCCTAACGATAGCGCCGGGAACCCAGGTTCATTTTCATTCTGGCAGTGGGCTTTGGGTGTATCGAGATGGTTTGCTTGAAGTAGACCCTCAACGCTCCGGCTCGATGAACGATCCCGTAGTGTTCCAAGGTGATCGATTAGAACCTTCGTACGAATGGGTGCCTGGCCAATGGGGAGGACTGCTGGGTGGCGTCTTCGTGATGGGCGGTGAACAAACAAGAGCAACGCTGAACCATATTTTAATCAAAAATGCTACGACCGCGGTACGTGTGGATAGTGCTTGGGGAACTAGCCCGAACCTTGAAATGCATAATGCCCTTCTGACCCATAACTCGCGTGTATCACTATATGGCGGATTTGCGAACATCGTGGGTACGAATGTGGCCATCGGGCCGAGTGGTGTTTATGGATTGTACGGCTTAGGTGGAAATTACCGATTTGACCACAGTACTTTCTTGAATTCTTGGGGGTTTTCCTCGCGCGGCGGTACCGCTGTGGGTTTGGTCAATTTCTTCGAAGACGCTACCAATACACGCTATACGCGCAATGTACGTGCCTATTTCACCAACTCATACATCGGCGGAACACTACCGAATGAAGTAGCTATGGGCATTGAAAGTACCGGGGGATTTGATGTGAAATTTGAGCGCAATGCAATGAAGATTGAGCCGAATCCGGAATTGGGGCATTATAGCCTTGGGGATACAGCGCTATTTACGGATTGTGAGTTTAATCTGAATTGGCCATTTACGGAAAGTGCGTTGATTCCAGGTGAACAATGGTCCTTCCAGCCGGACTCTGCCTCGCTGCTTTTTGGCCAAGCGATCACTACCCCAATTTCCCCTTCAATGGATCTCGAGGGCACACCCCGTTTATATCCTGCGACGATCGGCGCGTTGGAAAGAAAGTAGTCGCCTACAGGGCTTTTAAAAACTCCATGGTGTTCACACCGTCCGCGTAATCCCATAATTCTGGACGCTGCGCTTTGCCAAATGGCTCATAATCTCGTCCAACAACGCATTGAATCTGGCCTTCCCATTCCGATAGTCGATCTTTTGCCCCAGCAGCAGCATACGTGCTGTGGTGTAGTATAGAAACCGGTGTGTGCAACACTTCGTTCTCGCGAACGATCAAGAAACCATTTTCTAGGAAATCGTCTTGATTCAACAGGAAAAGTGCACGATAGTACTCGTAGTTATTGCCGTATTTGTTGTTGTTCACTACATCACCCCAGTCTACAATGCTTGCGAATACACGCTGGATGTCATAGCCTTCTGGAAGTAGCAAGTGACTCACATTGCGACACCCCATACCAAAATAACGGAAGATGTCTTCGCCTAAGGCCTTTAGCTCCTCGTCGGACTCTTCGCCGGAAAGTACGGCCACGGAGGTGCGGTTTTTGCGAATGATGTTCGGGTATTTGCCGAAATAGTACTCAAAGTAACGCGAGGTATTGTCACTACCCGTAGCGATAACGGCTCCCATGTCATTGAGCTGCTCCACAAACATCCAATCGCCCTCAAAGAGCGGATCTTCGCGTACGATGATTTTGGTTAGGACAGGAAGTAGGTATTGATCGTCCGAACTTAGTTTGACAAGGGCCATGTGACCGCTTAGAAATACACTGATGAAGTCGTGCATGCCGACCAAAGGAATGTTGCCTGCCATGACGATGCCGACGCGCTGGCGGCTGCATGTTGCGGTGCCATTTTCGCGGGTACGCCAAGCATTTAATTGGTCAAGAGTAAGAACTTCTCCCCAGCTTTTTAGGGCAAAGCGAACGTTTTCCTCGGTAAACCAACCGTTGTGACGAAAGGACGTGGAGATGGCCACCTCGAGCTCTTCGGCAATGTCCGTCCAGGCTTCCTTTACAGGCTGCCCTGAGCTGAACGCTCTTAAAAATTCGCCGATTTGCGAAACTGCACTAATCCTATCGTCAGAAAAAAACATTGGCACTACCTTTGTGTTATCTTTTGCAAAGCTAAAACACCGAAGGTACATGGCTATCAAAATCACCGATGAATGCATTAATTGTGGCGCCTGCGAGCCAGAGTGCCCCAACAACGCTATATATGAAGGCGCCTTAGAGTGGCGATTCAACGAAGGAACCGACCTCAGCGGCAAAATCATTACCCCTAACGGCAATGAATACGACGCAGATGAAGCCCAGGAACCTGTAGATTATGATGTCTATTACATCGTTACTGACAAGTGTACCGAGTGCATCGGTTTTCACGAGGAGCCTCAATGTGCTGAAGTATGTCCGGTAGACTGCTGTGTTCCTGATGAGGAACACGCAGAAACGGAAGAGCAACTTTTAGCGAAAAAGGACTTCATGCACTTGGAAGAATAACTCCATGCGCATCACCGCCCTATTTCTTTTTCTATCCGCCACACTCTTTGCACGGCCTACGGAGTCGGATCTAGCGCGTCTAGGCAATGCATACCTGCTGCCTGAAAATCAGCCCAATAGCGATTCATTAGCAGGTGTTTTTGCGGATAGTCTTTGGGCGTTTATTTCCATAGAAGAAAATTATGGCAAAACACTTCCAAGTGTTCGCAACCTCAGCGTACAGTTGCCTAATGATCAAAGCTTTGCGCTGTATACTTGGGCAGTACCTAAAGAACGTGGTGGATTTAGCTTTCACGGATTCGTATGGCATCCAAAATGGAAGGGTGCGAAACGAGTGGTTCTAGAGGATTATGGCACACCTGAAGACACTCCTTACCGATGGCTCAAGGCTGGAGAATGGGTCGGAGCAATCTGTTTTGACATCATCACGACCAAGCACAAGGGTGAAAAGGTATACACCCTACTTACCTTCCGCCCAGGACTCTCATACCATACGAAATACGTAGACGCAATCAGTCTAGGCAGTAAGCGCGAACGCTTGCACTTTGGGGGACGTATTTTTAACATCAGATCGCACGGTGACGAGCGTTACGCGAAGCGCCCCTACCGTCTCCAATTTCGATACAACAGTCAGCTTAGTGCAGCTGTGCGATGGGACAAGAAGCACCGCGGGATCATCTGCGATCATTTGGCACCTTCTAAACCAGAATTGGTCGGACGTTGGTTTGCTTATGGACCAGATTTCTCCTACGATCGACTTTTTTGGAGCGAAGGAAAATGGCAAATAAATGAAGCATATCCGCTCGTGCAGAACTTAGAGCAAGCCCCAGTAAATGAAAAAGTGCCTACCACCTTGGATCCAAAGCGATAGACACTTTCGTTCTATGTAATTAAAGAGCGCCAAGCGCCCGAAGTATGTTTTCTTAGTGGTTCAGCATGACTGGCATAACCAGCATTAATAGGTCCTCACCTTCATCTGTTCCATCCGCTGGAATCAATAGACCTGCACGGTTCGGAGCACTCATCTCCATACGTACGTTATCTGAGCCTAGATTACCTAGCATCTCTAGTAGGAAGCGGCTGTTGAAACCAATCTCCATATCATCACCTTGGTAATCACAAGCAATGCGCTCATGCGCCTTGTTACTGAAGTCTGGATCCTCAGCACTAACCGACATCTCTGCACCGGCCAAACGAAGACGAATCTGGTGGGTCGTTTTATTCGAGAAGATCGCCACACGCTTCACTGAAGAAGAGAAAGCACTTCTATCAATGATCATCACGTTTGGATTCGTTTGTGGGATTACGGCCTCGTAGTTTGGATACTTTCCATCGATCAATCGACATACCATCACTACGTTGTCGTAAGAAAACTGTGCATTCGTGTTGTTATACACTACCTCAACCTCAGAGCTGTTGTAGCTCAAGGATCCGCGCAGCATGTTCAAAGGCTTCTTCGGCATGATGAATTCCGCAGTAGATGCTGCACCTAGATCCGTTCTGCGGTAGCGCACGAGTTTGTGCGCGTCCGTTGCAACGAACGTAAGACTCGACGTATCAAACTGGAAGAATACCCCACTCATCACTGGGCGAAGTTCATCATTTCCGGTAGCAAATAGCGTTTTACCAATAGCGGTCACTAGAACCTCCGCCGGTAGAACCGTTTTCGAAGCTTCGTCAAGTTCAGGGAACTTTGGGAACTCCTCACCATCGATGAATGCCAGAGAATACTTCCCGTAATCAGAGGCCAATTCTATCGTGTGTGATCCCTCATCAAAGGTGAAGGTCAGGGGTTGCTCTGGGAATGTCTTTAACGTATCCAACAAAGTTTTGGCAGGAACTGCTGCAGAACCGACATCTTCGGTCTCTACTTCTAAGCTTACGCTCATCGTAGTTTCAAGGTCGGATGCGCTTACGAGTAGCTCGCCTTGCTTAAGTTCAAAAAGGAAGTTGTCGAGGATCGGCAACGTGTTGTTGCTTTGAATGATTCCTCCGATCAGTTGCAACTGCTTCAAGAGCTTCGAGCTGGATACAATAAATTTCATTCGTCCTGTGTTATTTCAGTGAGTAACAAATATACTCGGGTAGCGGTCTGTCCGTCTGTTTTTCACCCGAATTAATTTTTCACAAGTGTTAATAAGTAGGTCTGTACCGGGCCTGTTTAGGCTGTACCAATTATTCAAATTCCCATGGCGCACGCATCAGATTACGCCAGGCATAACGCTGGATCAGTGCCATGCGCCCGTCAGGAAGCTCCGCATAGAAACGATCCGGATCCCATTGGTGTGGCAAACCGTCTTCTCCTATCAAGATTCCTTCTGGTTTTTTATAAAATGCTCGCGTACTCAAGGTATCCCCAGAGGTCTGGATCACTTGTAAGGTAAAGGCTGGGGTTGCCGAAAAAATGCTGTCCTTTTTCGCGTAAATATTATCTGAAGGAATGATGGCACCCTCGTACTTCAGTGTCCGAATGCTCGCAACTGTGGCTTGCAGATTTTGAGCGTTTGCAGGAACGAGCTGGCCATCACTTCCTTTAAGGAACCAAAGTGAATCAGTGGCTTCTTTTTCTATGCTCCAAGAAAACCCTTCGACACCGGGAACCGCCATTTCTAAACGGGCAATGTCCTGCTCCTTCACCCCATAGATGGTGCGGTTTCTCCACATGGATTCTTCTGTAAAAAATCGCGTGGTCAAATACCCGTTGAATCCTTGAATGTACACGCTGAATGGCAAATCTGACCCGACCATTTTGAAATACGTTCCGAGCATATCGGGTGTCTCAGTACCTACGATGTAGCTTTTTACGAGCTCCTCGCCTTGGTAAATCTCTACCCATTTACCGTATACGTTCATGCGCTGATTCACTGCCTCCACGGCGCTTTTGGCAACAAAGTTTTTCAGCATCACCTCGCTCACCGTTTCTAAAAGTACCTCCATAGCATCGTGGCGCACGGAATGTCCGTTACCTACAAACCATCCACTCGGGCCGCGCTGCAAGATGACATCGGAAGGCTGCTTGTCCCGGATGATGATCTTCGTGATTGCAGCTGTATCCTTCACGGCAAAATCGTATTGCGCCTTTAGCTCCTGCATACCTTCGCTCTGAGCAGGCTCGTTGCATGAGGTCATGGTCCATAAGGCAGTGCCAAAAAAGAGGAGGGATGATATCGATCTAACGTGCATATTTTCTTCTTCTAATTAGAGTGAATAGTGCTGCTGCTAAGGCGAGTATAAACTCCGGCACAGCAACATTAAGCGTCTTCCAGTAGTTGGCGCGATTGTTCACTTGGTTTTCACTGAGCATGCGCAATTTTACATCTCTGGTACGCGTCTGCATTAGGCCGCGGTCGTCAAGCATATAGTCTACAAGATTCAGCACTAGGTCGTCGTTGCCGTATTGAATGTTCGTGTACTGGTCAAAGCCAAGAGGTAGTGGCTGCCCACGCGGCAATTCAGGATTGATCAGGTTGACTTGGTTGCGGATCAAATCTCCATCACTAAAGAAAGCCATGGAGGTCGGTGTACTGTTTTTAAGCTGAGGAAGCGTGGCCCCGGCAGTTTTTGGCGCAATTCTATTCGCATAAGCACTTTCGAAGCTGCCCTCAAGAAGTAGACCTGCAATGATGTCACGCGTTTGGAAGGCGCGCGGATCTGGACGGTTGTAGAGCGTCTCTAGACTGACCGTATGCGGAGCCGGTACTCGCTTTGCATTGACAGAACTCTGCAATAAGATGTGTTTTTGTATGCCAGGGGCTTCTACAGTATCTAAAGATGAAGTGAACTCACCCTTTACCGCATTCAGATTCAAGACACTGGGGTGGTCTGTGGCGCCGAGGAGCGGGAAGTACACCCAAGGATTGATGCTGCGGCGGTCGTTGATGCCTGCACAGCGCGCGTCTTGAATGAGGTCGGTGTTTACTCGGACGCCGTATTTAAAGAGAAGATCCGTTAAGTTGAGATCAAAATAGGTGGGATAGGCAAGAAAGTCGGGTCCGTAGCTCAAGCTGTCCATCTCCGCATGCACGCCATCTAGGAACCAAACAAGGTGTCCCCCGCCCATCGCGAACTGATCCAACAGGTATTTGTCCATTTCGCTGAAGGCTTCGGTAGGTTTGGCAACGATGGCGAGTTCAAAGGTGTTCAGTCGGCGAATCATGTCTTGAATGTCCGGCTTACCGTTCGGCAAGGCTTTGTAGGTTTCCATAGAGAAGCGCTCGACCTTGTAGTGTTCGCTCAAAGCCATGCCGATGCCTGCCGTTTGAACTGAAGTAAGTTCGCCGTGGCCTGTGATCATGGCTACTTTAGGTTTGTCCTCTACGAGTAAGGCGCTCAGTGCGCGGGCGAGATTGAATTCGAGTTGCTGGATAGAGATGTTTACCTGCTCCGCAGGATCGTAGACCATTACATCTTCCAGTAAAATGGCAACTTCTTCTTTTTCGCGATAGCTCATCATGGCTGCTGGAAATACATTGAGCACGGTTTGGCCGTCTTTGGAGGCGACTTGGAGTTGAACGGCGTTGATGCCCTTTGTGGCCAATTGATTTTTGAATTCTTGTGCTTTTTCGACTTGATTCGGGTTGATGAATTCGAAAAACACGTTGCCGTTTCTCGCGCTCCACTCCTCGAGCATGTAGCGGGTTTCCAATTTCAAACGCTCGAAACCTGCAGGGAATTGGCCCTCGAGATATACCTTGATCAGTACCGGCTCTTCTATGCTATCGAGCAATTCTTCGGTACCGGTGCTCAATGAATACCGCTTTTCTTCAGTGAGATCAATGCGCTCAGGGAAAAGATAACAGACCAAAACCACAAGCGTTGCGGCAGCAGTAAATTTCCCGGCGTCTAACCAAGGGGAACGCAAGTGGCCGCGCCCTACTAAGGCGAGTGTGCCGCCTAAAAACAAGAGGACGAGTGCCACGAAATAGCCTAAATCACGGAAGTCAAGAACACCGCGAGAGAGGCTGATGTAATGCTCGTTGATGCCGAATTGGCGTAGGGTTAACTCCCAACCTGAAAATTTGTACAAATCTGCTAAGGCTTCGAATCCCAAGTACAATGCCATATTGAATGCCACCCCGAGGACAAACGCGACGACATTGTTCGTGGTTAGTGCGCTGGCAAAAACAGCTACCGCGGTGTAGGCGGCACCTAAAAGAAGTAATCCAATGAATGAGCCTACTGCTGCGCCCCAGTCCAAGTTTCCCACCGGTGAACCCAAAGCGCTCATGCTGTAGAGGTAGATCAGCGTCGGTAGGATGGACAATACGACTACCGCAAATGTTCCTAGAAATTTTGCAAGGACAAGCGACGGCGTTGAGATGGGGCGGACGATGATCAATTCCATCATGCCCGATTTTAATTCATCACTGAACACGCGCATGCTCACCGCTGGAATTAAGAATAAAAACACCCAAGGTGCGAGCCCAAAATAATTGGTCAAAGAGGCATATCCGCCTTCCAACAGATTGAATGGGCCGTTAAATACCCACAGCATTAAGCCGTTGATCAGCAGGTAGATTCCGATGATTAAATAGCCTAAAATTCCTGAGAAATAGACCTTAAGTTCTTTCTGAAGTTGTGCTATCATGGTGTTGCTTCTGCTAATTCTTCCAGGGTCCAAGCCTCTGGTTTGTGATAAAAGAGCGCCTTAGTACGTGGCCAAACCGCTCCGAATAATTCGCTCTTGCGGTATGCGTTCAAATCCGCTTCAGCGTTCCACTGGCTGTAGGTAAAATAATGTCCCTCGCCTCGAAGCATTTTCACCCCGAAACATCCGTTCTGCGCTGCGATTTTGTCCTTCGAAGTTTCAAAAATGCGTTCAAATTCTGCACCCTGTTCACTCGCTGGATCTATCGCCAATTTTACAATGCGTGTGATCATACCAAATCTATTCGCACCCAATCGTTAATCTTCAATCCCAACAGCTGATTGCTCCCTTTGATGTGTTCGCCACCGCTTTTTCCAACGATCACACAAAGCATGCCGTATTCATCCCAGTGTGCCGCGATCGCGGACTGAGGAACATCCGCTCGACGCTCGTAAATCTTTGGTATGCTTCTGTTGCGTACGGTCTCCACTGTCGCTCTACGTCCTTGCTGATGCGTCGCAAAAAGAGCTTTGGAAATATTCGTAACACACGTTCCGAGGTGATCCACATAGACAATGTGTCCACTGATCGCGTGCTGGGAAACTGCCGGTTGGCTTTCTTTCAGATTTTTCACTTTGGTCAGTGCGGGACCTAACATTTCGAGCTTACCGCCTTCCATGAGATGGGCGGTGGCCGCAGCGAACAAGTCGAATACGTCCGACGGATCGATCCCCCGAATGTCCAGAACGCGTGCACCCGTGATTTTCTTTCCGCGCAGTACGCTGGTGAGGATTCCGTTGTTGGCGGCAATAAAAAATTGGCCACCGGAGCGCAAACAGATGTACTCTATTCCCTCCTTTGGCGCTGATCCCACGAATACACAATGCACGCTTCCAGCGGGAAATTCTTGATGGGTCCTGCGTAACATAAAGGCCGCCTCCGTTAAGTTGTACGGCTCCACGAGGTGAGAAATATCCACCAGCAACGGCGCGGCAACCCTGCGAATAAAACGCGATTTCGCCAAGGCCACCGTAGTGTCTCTTAAACCAAAATCAGATGTTAATGTAATGACCGCCATAGATCGCTAAGTTGTGCGCCTTGAGTATTGGTGAAAATGTAGTTACTTTGTCAAAAGTAAGGCAATTCCGCCTTCGATTATCGTACTCAACCAAGCAGTAATTGACACATCGCGTTTTTGAACTCAAAGGGACCGATCCGGCGCAGCTCTATGGTCCGAGCAACACCTTTCTCAAGCAGATAAAGGACTACTTTCCACAGCTCAAAATGATTGCCCGAGGACATGAAATCAAAGTGTCTGGCCCCGAAGATGTATTAGTGGAATTCGAAGACAAACTCGAAGCCATCGTTGCGTATGTATCCAAGCATAAAAATTTGAATCAACGCGCTTTAGATCATTTGATTCAAGCCACCGATACACAACGCGAACGCATCACCATGCTCCGCGACGAAGTCATCTTGCACGGTCCTTCTGGCCGCATCATCAAAGCAAAAACTCCGAACCAGTACAAGCTGATCGAATCCGCTATGGAAAACGATATGGTTTTTGCCGTAGGCCCTGCAGGAACGGGTAAAACGTATACCGCAGTAGCTCTCGCAGTACGCGCATTAAAGAATCGTGAGGTACGCCGTATTGTACTTACGCGACCAGCGGTGGAAGCCGGTGAAAATTTGGGATTCCTTCCTGGGGACTTGAAAGAAAAATTGGATCCGTATCTCGCTCCACTATATGATGCACTTCGAGATATGATTCCTAAAGAGAAATTGGAATTCTATTTAGAAAATAAAACCATCGAAATCGCTCCGCTCGCTTTTATGCGTGGACGAACGCTCGATGACGCGTACGTGATTTTAGACGAAAGTCAAAACACCACAACAGCGCAAATGAAAATGTTCTTGACCCGTATGGGCGAGAACGCACGATTCATCATCACTGGCGACACCTCGCAGATTGACCTTCCTCGGAACCAGCAGAGTGGTCTGAAAGAGGCCCTTGGAATGCTCAAGGGCGTTAAAGGAATTGGCTTCATACGCCTTACCGGTCAGGATGTGATCCGTCACCCCTTAGTTAAAGAAATTATTAAAGCTTACGAGCAAAAGGATTAGAAATGGACCAGCAGCCCACCTACGAATTTTCTGGACAAACCAATTTTTACCGCGGAAAAGTACGCGACGTTTACTCCATAGGCAATGATCTATTAGTCATGGTCGCGTCGAACCGCATATCCGCTTTCGACGTCGTGCTTCCTCGTCCTATTCCGGGCAAAGGCCAAGTGCTTAACCAGATCGCAGAACACTTTTTAGAAGCCACCAAAGACATCGTTCCTAACTGGCGTCTTGCTACACCTGATCCGCAAGTCACCGTCGGATATCGTGCAGAACCCTTTAAAGTAGAAATGGTAATTCGTGGCTACCTCGCTGGGCATGCTGCGCGCACGTACAAAAGTGGCCTTCGTGAACTCTGTGGCGTAACCTTGCCCGAGGGTCTCAAAGAAAACGACGCCTTCCCAACTCCGATCATTACTCCAGCTACAAAGGCTGAACACGGCGATCACGATGAAGACATTTCTAGGGAAGACATCATCGCCAAAGGCATTGTCAGCGAAGAAGACTATGTACAGCTCGAAAGCTACACACAAGCTTTATTTGCACGAGGCAGCGAAATGGCGAAGGAGCGTGGTCTTATTTTGGTAGACACGAAGTATGAGTTTGGAAAATTGGCCGATGGAACCATCGTGTTGATCGATGAGATACATACCCCCGACAGCTCTCGTTACTTCTATTTGGACGGATATGGGGAACGACAGGACCGTGGCGAATCTCAGCGTCAGCTCAGCAAAGAATTCGTTCGCGAATGGCTTATGGAAAATGGATTCCAAGGACAAGAAGATCAACAAGTACCAGAAATGACCGATGAATTTGTGGCGCTGGTGAGCACCCGTTATCGCGAACTTTTCGAACACATCACAGGTAAAACCTTCGACCCTGCGCCGCTTGAGGGTGCAAAAGAACGCATCCAGCGCAATGTAGAAAGCTACCTCAGCTAACATGCTTAACACTTATCATCTTCATCTCAGCCAATTCCCCTAATTGGCTGAGATGTTGTATCTTTTTGCCTCTAACCTATTCTTTTTTATGAAAAAGCACCTCTTCCTTCTTGCTGCTTTTGTGCTCAGCACCGCCTCTTTCGGTCAACTGAAAGTTTTGAAATTCGGAGCAAAAGCCGGATTAAACTACCCTCAAACGTCACTGAGCGCTTCAGATGTTTTGGCCATTTACAACGACCAAACCTATGACATCTCCAACCTTCAAACGGATATTTCTAACGGCTTTAACGCTGGTCTCATTGCTCGCGTGGCACTTCCTTTGATTCCTGCATACGTCCATGGCGAAGCGTTGTACACGCGTTTTGATCAAAACATAAGCATGACGGATGACGGTACTGAAGTGGACCTCAGCTCTACCATACAACGCCTAGATTTCCCGATCAGCGCTGGTGCTAAATTCGGCCCTGCCTTTGTTGGATTAGGTGCTACCCCATCGATCCCACTCGCAAATACTAGCGACATTTGGAACGAGGAAACCGAGGCAAATTTCACCTGGGGATGGCACATTCACGCGGGACTGAAGCTTTGGAAGTTACTGGCTGAAGTCAAATACGAAAGTGGATTCGGGATACTCGCTCGAGAGGTCGATTATAACTACAACGATACCGATTACAATTTCAGCCTAGATGCACGTTCTAGTCAAGTGGTTTTAAGCGTAGGATACTTCTTCGATTAATACCACATTGCACTTTTGACCAAGGGCTACCTCTTATTCTTCAAGAACCTTTAAGTAGCCCTTGCTGAGGTAATGCTGAATCACTCCAACGTTGTAGGCGTTATGCTCAAGATCGACCATGCGCATTTTCAACTGCGCGCGTTGCGTGGAATCTGTAGCTAGATAAAAATAAGAGTAACCTAAGATGCGCCCTCCTTCGATAAGGATGGCGCATTTTTCTTGGCCCTTACGCCCAGGTCCGATGAGCACAGCCTCACGGGGCATCATATATGCTCGGAGCACTTCTGCAGGAACGGATTTTTGCTTGGCCTTCCATTGAAGACTCGGCGTATGCTTAAAGTAATGCTCCCGATCTTTATCTAACAGAAATGTAAACGGGTCCAATTTCTCATTCATCATCACCTTCTGCAACCAGGCATAGACGCTTTTAGGACCGTCAAAATAAAATTGGGCTGGCTGATGACGAATCGGATAAACGCGAACGACATCCACCTCGGCGTTTTTCTTAGGGTCGACAAAGACTCCGAAGCTTAAAAATCGGCGTTTTTTAGTGGTGTTGTAAACTGGGCGATGTTTCTCCACCGTTGCGTAAAACAACATTTCAGCAATCGCTTCATTCCCGATGTCTTCTACCTCAAGTGTAGCAGCTTCTTCTTGCAGCGCCAAGGCCACTTTGTTGTCGGCGACAAAGTGACGGTTCACGCTATTTTGCAAATCTTTACTGTTCCCGATGTAGATGACTTCACCGTCTGTATTGTAGATGTAGTAGATCCCTACTCTATTCTCTAGATTCTTGACTTGCTCCTTGAATGGGTTTTTACCGATGCTATTCTCTCGAGAAACAAAAACCTGATCAATCAAACTTTCACGATCCTTTTCAAGCAGGATCTTTAGTAAGTCCAAGGTCAATCTAGCGTCTCCTTCCGCACGATGGCGGGCCGCATTCACAAGGCCCAATTCCTTACTGACTGTTTTCAAACCGTAATTCTCCCATTCCGGAAAAATGCGTTCAGCATAAGGAATGGTGTCTAATGTAGCGCGATGGTAGTCGAATCCCAAGGCCTCAAATTCCTGCTGGAACACGCGGTAATCAAATCCGATGTTGTGCGCAACGAAGGTGCACCCTTCCGTGATTTTCACGATGCGCTTGGCCAGCTCGTAAAACTTAGGAGCTGTTCGAACCATTTTATTTGTGATACCGGTGAGTTTAGTGACGTATGGGTCAATGCCCGTCTCCGGATTTACCAGTGAGGAAAATTGGTCAATGACCTCTCCATCTTCAAGAACGAAAATCGCTACATCTATAACGCGCTCTTCACCCCACTTACCTCCGGTACACTCTATGTCTATAACTGCAAACTTCAATGCGCGTAATTTCTAGCTCCAAAGATAGCAGAACCGATCCGGACATGGGTGCTTCCTGCGCGAATTGCTGACTTGTAGTCTCCGCTCATACCCATACTCAGAATATCCCAGTCCAAATCTTGAGCGAATTCATCAAACAACTCGCGCAATCCTCGAAATTCTTGCTCGACAAGATTCATATCTGAAGTATTTGTAGACATCCCCATCAAACCTCTGACGCGAACATGCTCCAAGGTGCCTAGTTGAGACGTTAACTCCCGTATCTCGGAAGGATCAAAACCAAATTTGGTATCTTCTTTAGCGATGTGCACTTGCAGCAAACAATCGATCACGCGACCCGCTTTGAGGGCCTGCTTGTCCAATTCTTTCAAGACTTTAAACCGGTCCACTCCGTGCACTAGATGCACAAAAGGAGCCATATATTTGATCTTGTTCGTTTGTACATGACCGATCATGTGCCATTCGATGTCTTTAGGCAGGGACTCCCATTTGGCCACCATTTCTTGGACTTTATTCTCTCCAAAAATCCGCTGACCTGCCTCATACGCTTCTAAGAGTGCTTCATTCGGCTTGGTTTTACTGACCGCTACAAGAGCGACGTTCTGACCCAGCTCCTCCGTATATTTTTCAATGTTTTCTGCTATGCTCATTTAAATACATGCAGCAGCAACCCGCTGCGTAATTTAGGTTCGATGTACGTACTCTTCGGTGGCATAACACCGCCGGAACCTCCGATGTTTTTCAATAACTCCACAGATACTGAAGGAAGTCTAAATCCGATTTGAAAACCGCGCTCTACCATGCGTTTACTTTGATCTGTACCGTCTTGCCTTGCGTATTTCAATCGGGCATCATTGCGCTCATCTACCAAACCCAAGGCGGGTTTTAATATCTGATCTACCAAGAGCTGTGATTTAAGCTCAATCACGTCATGCTCTTTACTCTTCAAGACATACCAATGCCCTTCAAAATACATTTCTACATCGCCCTGAGGCTGATCAGTCCACTGTGTCAAGGCTTTTATCTCAAAGGACTTTTCGATTAATGCTAGATCCAGCTGCTGATTTTCCATCCTGAACCATCGTTCGAAACTCCCAATGCTCACCTGACTTTCATCCATAAACATGGTCAAGACACCTTGTGCGAGGGGCTCATCAGGTAAACGATCACCTACGCGAACTGAAGAAGCCAGTCGATGATGTCCATCTGCGATATACACCTGGTCAACCTCAGCGAGCGCCCTTTCAAGCGCACTACTTAGATCCTCACCGACCAGCCACAGCCGGTGTTCGTAACGGTCTGTAGAACTGAATTCGTATTCGGGACGATCCTGCATGACCTGGACTAAAATTTCGTGATACGCTTTTTGAGCATCACCAAAAACCAACACGGGTTCTGCTTGAAAGCCCGTAGTCTCGAGGTATTGGGAAAACAGCTCCTCCCTATGCGAGATGGTGTTTTCGTGCTTGATGACGTCCCCTTCTTTTACAGCGGAGGTCGGCAACAAACCGATGACTCCTAAATACCGATCTGTAGGAGTGCGTTGTTCATAGATGAAATAGGTAGGCTCGAGTTCGGTGGTGAAAATTTGCGCTTCACAAAACGCATCGAACCTGCTCCGGACTGCCTCAAAACGCTCTTGTATCGGCGCGTCTTGCTGGGCAGAAGGGTTGATCACATGAAGAAAGGTAAAAGGATTATTCTCCAATTTGTCCTCAAGCTCGTGAGGACCATAACTCACATAGGATCTTGTCGCTACTAGATAAGCCTTATCGCGTGTGGGTCTGGTGGCCTTGAACGGTTGAATCATCTGGGTCTGTATTAGGTTCCACCGAAGGTAAACCTGAAGACTCAAATGGCAATACGCGCGATGGAGAATCTAAGGGTATTTTTAGCTGAGCACGAGTGAATCCAGCGATATTGGTCAGCGTGAAAGTACATCCATAATCTGACAGAAGATCTGGAACCAAAGACAAGCCTAAACCCGTTCCTGTTCCTTCTATTAGATTCTCACCACGCTGAAATGGCTGTAAAACATCCACTTCGAAATCTGGCACGTTCCCTTTGTTGAAAGTACTAAGCACCAGCATCTCTGGCTCTTCATGAACCACAACACGGGCACGGGTTTCATCCGTACCGTAGGAGGCTGCATTCACTAAAATATGCTCCAAGGTAAACAACACCATTGCCTTGGGAGCAAACACTTTCGGCCAAGTATCTATGACTTGTTCTAGCTCTGCATTAAACCTACTAATCAACTGACTCACTGACTCTTCCATAAACCAAGAATCATTTCCGTTGCGCAATATCTCAGAGCGGATATAGTGAATATTGGAAAGTTCACGAGTCGTTTTGCTGATGTTTCCAAGTCCTTGATTTACGACGGAAAAATTCCTTTCCACCAATTCTAAAATCTCAGAATCTGCCTTTTACCGAGCTTGAACCGAACGATTTCGATATTGCTCATTACCGTGGTAAGCGGTGTATTGATGTAATGCGAGAAGGAATTATTGAAGTCTGCGCTATAGTCTATGAACTGTTCTTCTTTTAACCTTTGCGTGGCTGATCGCTTGCTTTCCACGAAAAGCATTGCACTGGTAAACAGTAGCTTTACGATTACAAAACCAAAGATCAAAACTTCCATGGTAACGGAGGCATTGAAAATATTCGGGTGAACGAAATTGGTCGCTTCATCGATGAAAACCACAAATAAAGCTACGGTGATCAAATAGAGCGGAAACCGATTCTGTTGCTCTCTTAATACCGCCACGTATCTATTAAAGAGTACTTCAACCAAAATAATGTCGATGATGATAAAGACCAATAGAGAGTCCGAGGATGCAAACAGTTTCAAAATGAGCACTGCGGTTACTAGGAGGTAGGTGGTAATCTTCGTGTTTTTAAGCGTCCATTCATCGTGCCATTCTCCTGCAACATAGGTCACTAGAGCCAACAGAAAGAAGATACCCGTGAAGACGACTGAGGAAAGCTGCATAGAAAAAGCCGCGAACAACAACATACCCAGTGTTAATGCTAGATTAAGAGTGATCAAGCTACGAAAAAGCTTTCGCGACAAGCCTTTGATTATTTGTTCCGCCATGGTCTGCTTTAGCTATAAAAACTGAGTAAAAATACTCTTACCCGCGTGGACTCGCAAGGCTACAAACAAAAAAAGGCCCGCAAGTATGCAGGCCTTTTAATTTTTCTTTAATAGATAACTATGCCTTCGCTAAGTCGTCAATGTGCATCGCTAATTCTGTACCGATACGGTCTTGCGCTTCTGAGGTTGCAGCACCAATATGCGGGGTCAAACTCAACTTTGGATTCATCAGTACTTTGATTGCTGGAGTCGGCTCATTAACAAATACATCCAGACCAGCGCCAGCTACTTTACCAGATTCCAACGCATCTAGCAAGGCTTCTTCATTAATCACACCGCCTCTTGCAGCGTTCAATAAGAATACACCGTCTTTCATTTTCGCAAGCTCATCTGCTCCGATCAAATCCCCACCTGGAACATGCAAAGAAATGAAGTCTGAGCTCGCCAAAAGACCCTCAAAACCCACATTCTTACAGGTCACTTTCACGGATTGACCGTCAAAAAATGTCAATTCTACTTCAACATCGTCTTCGTGAATATCCGAAAAGACCACATTCATACCTGCGCCTATAGCAAGCTTAGCTAAGGCTTGTCCGATGCGACCGAAACCTACAATACCCAAAGTGCGGCCCTTCAACTCAACACCTTTCGCATATGCCTTTTTCAAGGCTCCAAATTTTGAATCACCATCTAATGGCATCTGGCGGTTACTGTCTTGCATAAAACGCACTAAAGAGCGCATATGTCCCATCACAAGCTCTGCAACAGAGTCAGACGATGCTGCCGGCGTATTGAATACACGAAGGCCTTTAGATCTTGCATACTCCACATCAATATTGTCCATACCTACTCCACCGCGACCGATGCCTTTTAGTAAAGGGCAGGCGTCGATAAGTGCCTGACGAACTGTGGTCGCAGAACGTACCAAGATGACATCCACCTGGTGCTCGTTGATGTAGTTTTCAAGCTGCTCCTGTGCAACTTTTGTAGTGATCAATTCATGGCCTGCAGCCTCAATCGCTGCAACTCCTGACGTCGAAATACCGTCGTTTGCTAAAACTTTCATGCGTGTTTTTTTTCTAGTTCTTTCATACAGTCTACTAGTGCTTGAACACTATCTAAACCAAGTGCATTGTACATACTTGCTCTATAACCACCTACGGAGCGGTGGCCGTTAATTCCGTTAATCTTCGCTGCAGCAACCAAAGCATCAAAATCTGCTTTGTGCGCATCTTCGTCATTGAGCAAGAAACAAGCGTTCATGCTTGAACGATCTTCCTTAGCGGTAGTTCCTGTGAACAATGGGTTGCGATCGATTTCGTTGTACAACAAAGCAGCTTTAGCTTCATTGCGCTTGTACATTTCTTCTATACCACCTAACTCTTTTAACCAGCGTAGCGTAAGCATACTCACGTAGATAGAAAATACTGGTGGCGTATTGAACATCGATCCTTTTGAGATGTGGGTGGTGTAGTCCAACATGGTCGGAATGTAACGACCGCTTTTCCCGAGGGCATCCTTTTTCACAATAACTAACGTAGCTCCAGCTGGACCCAAGTTTTTCTGAGCACCCGCATAGATCAAGTCGAAGTCTGCAACATTGATCGGACGTGAAAAGATGTCCGAACTCATATCACATACGACAGGAACCGGAGTCGCTGGAAACTCCTTGATTTGAGTTCCGTAAATCGTATTGTTTGAGGTGCAATGGAAATAATCCGCTGTTGGATCAATCTCGTATCCCTTTGGAATGAAGTTGTAATTCGCCGATTTAGAAGATGCTATAATTTCCGCAATTCCTAGTCCGGCCGCTTCTTTATGAGCTTTGTTTGCCCAAGCACCTGTATCGATGTACTGTGCTTTTCCGTTTTCGGTAAGTAGATTAAAAGCCACCATCGCGAATTGCATCGAGGCACCACCTTGTAAAAACAGAATTTCGTGGGTGTCAGGAACATTCAATAACTCCTTCACAAGAGCTACAGCTTCGTCCATGACAGCTACGAAATTTTTGCTTCGGTGAGAGATCTCAATAACGGAGAGACCGAGGTTGTCAAAATCTAACAACGCCTCGGAAGCTTCTTGAAATACTTGGCCGGGAAGGATGCAAGGACCGGCAGAGAAATTATGGGTTTTCATTCCAGGTTTTTTACAAAGTTTATACAAAGCTAAACGCTTATAAGACCAATTTTGTGCTACGGAAAGAAAACTTTAGGCGGTTATTCACGAGAGATTCACAATGGAGAATAAATTGGCTTTGCCCCTCTTACATTCTTTCTTCAAAATTCTACTGCGTAACTTTGGGGAGATTTAGAACCAAAATCCCATTTTCATGTCAAACGGAATTTATAATGTACCGGTCGCTTCAAACGAGCCTATCTATGATTACGCTCCAGGAACGCCGGAACGCGAGGCACTTTTAGCTTCGTACAAAGAGCAATACAACGCGACTGTAGACGTACCCATGTACATCGGCGGTGAAGAAGTACGTACTGGAAATACGGCTAAACTAAGCCCACCTCAGGATCACAAACACGTTTTGGGCCACTACCACATCGGTGACGAGTCACATGTGAAAGCAGCCGTTGCTTCAGCCCTCGATGCAAGAGCGCAGTGGGGCAGTATGCCGTGGGAACATCGTGCAGCCATTTTCTTGAAAGCTGCTGAGCTGATCAGTACGAAATACCGTTATAAAATCAACTCGGCAACCATGCTTGCGCAAGGAAAAAACTGTTTCCAAGCAGAGATTGACGCCGTTTGTGAGTTTGCAGACTTCTTGCGTTTTAACGTAGAATACTTGACTCAAATTTACAGCGATCAGCCAGAAAGTGCTCCAGGTATCTGGAACCGTCTTGAATACCGTCCTTTGGAAGGTTTTGTTTTTGCGGTAACACCGTTCAACTTCACCGCCATTGCCGGAAACTTGCCAGCAGCTCCAGCATTGATGGGGAACACCGTGGTTTGGAAACCGGCCGATTCTCAGATTTTCTCTGCGAACGTGGTGATGCAAATTTTTAAGGAAGCAGGTCTACCTGACGGTGTGATTAATCTTATTTATGTGGACGGTCCCGTAGCAGGAGATTATATTTTCTCGCACAGAGACTTCGCAGGACTTCACTTCACGGGTTCGACCGGCGTATTCCAACATTTGTGGAAGACGATCGGAATGAACATCGACAAATACCGCGCATACCCGCGCATCGTAGGAGAAACAGGTGGTAAAGACTTTGTCGTTGCTCACCCTACTGCACCTGCTGCACAAGTTTCTACGGCCCTCTCAAGAGGTGCTTTTGAATTCCAAGGTCAAAAATGTTCCGCAGCATCGCGTGCATATTTACCAAAGAGTACTTGGCAAGCAGTGAAAGAAGGTCTTCTTGCAGATTTGAAAACCTTCAAAATGGGTACCCCAGAAGATTTAGGGAACTTTATTAACGCTGTGATCGATGAACGCGCTTTCGATAAGATTTCAGGGTACATTGACTGGGTTAAAACTCAGGATGATGCTGAGATCATTGCAGGAGGTTCTTACGATAAGAGCGTAGGATACTTCATAGAGCCTACTGTGGTAGTAACCACAAATCCTAAGTTCCGTACCATGGTTAAGGAAATTTTCGGACCGGTCTTGACCATCTTTGTTTACGAAGATGAGGCTTGGGAAGAGACGCTGAAATTGGTAGACGAAACTTCAGATTACGCCTTGACAGGTGCCATCTTCTCAGGTGATCGTTACGCTGCTATTCAAGCGGCTAAAGCTTTGGAAAATGCTGCAGGGAACTTCTATATCAACGACAAGCCTACCGGTGCCGTTGTTGGTCAGCAACCTTTTGGCGGAAGCCGTGGCTCGGGGACCAATGACAAGGCAGGATCTTATTTGAACCTTCTACGTTGGGTGAACGCTCGTACAATCAAGGAATGCTTAGTTCCTCCTACGGATTACCGTTACCCATTCTTAGGAGAGTAGATTTCCAACAAGATTTCGAACATAAAAAAGGCGTAATCTCTTTCACAAGAGGCTGCGCCTTTTTAGTGCTCACTGTAAAGTACCTAGCTAGTTCGGCTTGTAGTTAAAGCGGATGCCGTAGAGTACCTGTGGAAGCCCACTACCTAGGTTGTACCCAAGTTTCCAAGAGGTTTCCCAATAGACCAATGCCTCGGGACCTCCAAAATTTCTGGTTCGTCCAAAATCTGCACCGATGATAAAATCGATTCTCGATGCACTTTGCAGCGGACTAATGAAAATGTATTCCGCTGCTAAGTCGTCAAAGTAGAAGTCCTCCGTGAAGGAAAAATTAGTGAATCCTCCGGTGACATACACACCTGTGTAACGCTCTCTGTTTCCGCGCCAATACGATTGACGACTGCGGTACCAGCGGTGTGCTCCTTCAAAACGAACAAAACTGCTGGTGACCGAATATCGGGCTGGTGTTACAGATGTACGTAGTGTCGACTCCCCTCCCAGATAAGTGTGATTCATTAGTACCCAACCTGTCTTTTGATTGCGCACTTCCACCCCTGCATCGAGGTAACCAAAGGGAGCAGTTATTGGATTTGCCTTAACGACTAACGAAGTGACATTGGGTTTGAATCGTTCCAATTGGACGACAGGTGGACCCACAATTTTCTGGGCCATCAGTCCCGAGGTGCATACTAGTGCTGCAACAAGCGCTTTGATTTTCATCGTGTTCATTTAAATGGTTCGTGTTTAAATAACATAAATTATACCACGTCTTACGGACGAAACTTGTTTATCTCAGCTCGAGAGAGGTACACCACTTTTTTCGTATCGAAAAACTCATCGTCAAAATGCTCGTTCAAAGTAGTCAAACGCGCCTTTAGTGGCCCCAATTCTTCCGCAAGGTCTCCTCCTTTGAGATACAGCAGTCCATTCAAACGCAATGGATCTCGATTTCGCTTATCGATCTTTCCTTTGATCCAAGGCAAGAATTTTTGCATGTGCGTGACGGCTCTTGAAATCACAAAATCATACGTGTATTTGATTTCTTCGGCACGTTTTTGTTCCGCCTCTACATTGTCCAAGCCTAACGCTTGTGCCACCGCTTCGACCACTTTGATTTTTTTACCGATAGAATCTACCAGATGAAATTGCGTCTCTGGAAACATGATAGCCAGAGGAATTCCAGGAAAACCTCCGCCTGTACCCACATCCAAAACACTTTGGTCAGGTAAGAAAGAGTACACCTTTGCAATGCCCAAGCTGTGCAGCACATGCTTATTATAAAAGGAGTCCATGTCCTTTCTTGAAATGACATTTATTTTGCTGTTCCACTCTTCATAGAGGGGCTGGAGCTGACGGAATTGGTCCCGTTGCTTTTCCGTTAGATTCGGAAAATGCTCAAATATGAGTTCTACGCTATACATGCGGCAAAGATAACCTAGTGAAGTGGTACTTTTGTGCACGATGAAATTTACACTTGAACATAATGATCCCAAAAGCTCCGCGCGCGCGGGAGCACTCGAAACGGATCACGGAACCATACAAACCCCAATCTTCATGCCCGTGGGTACGGCAGGAACGGTAAAAGGTGTACACACCAAAGACCTCAAAGAAGATACAAAAGCCCAAATCATTCTGGGCAATACCTACCATTTGTACCTGAGGCCAGGAACTTCCATCTTGAAAGATGCGGGCGGCTTGCATAAATTCAACGGGTGGGATCGCCCTATTCTCACCGATAGCGGTGGTTACCAAGTGTATAGTTTAGCTAACCAACGGAAAATCACCGAAGAAGGCGCGCTTTTTCGCTCGCATATTGACGGCGGAAAACACTTATTTACCCCAGAACGCGTTATGGACATACAGCGGGAAATCGGTGCAGATATCATCATGGCCTTCGACGAGTGTCCGCCCTACCCGAGCACTTACGACTATGCTAAAAAGTCAATGCACATGACCCACCGCTGGCTAGACAGGTGTTTCGATAGAATCGATCAAACCGAGCCGCTTTATGGATATCAACAAAGCCTCTTCCCTATCATCCAGGGAAGTACCTACGAGGATTTACGCAATGAAAGTGCAGAGTACGTTGCTAATAAAAATGCGGACGGCAATGCCATCGGTGGATTGAGCGTAGGCGAACCTGCTGAAGAAATGTACAAACATGCCGCCGGCGCTTGTGCCATTTTACCTAAAGACAAACCGCGTTATTTGATGGGAGTAGGCACACCGGCAAATATTTTGGAAAATATCGCTCTTGGTGTAGACATGTTTGATTGCGTGATGCCTACCCGAAACGGACGTAATGGTCAAATCTTTACCAGCGAAGGAATTGTCAATATTCGCAACAAGAAATGGGAAAACGTGCATGAGCCGTTAGATCCGAACGGAACGAGTTACGTAGACACCGCTTATACCAAAGCATATGTCCGTCATTTGATTCACAGTAAAGAAAGTTTGGGGGCACAAATCGCCTCTTTGCACAATATTCGTTTCTATTTGTGGTTAGTAGAACAGGCACGAGCACAAATTATCGCGGGTGACTTTGCCACTTGGAAGAATGAAATGGTACCAAAACTCGAACGCCGACTCTAAATTTTGAAAAAACTCGACTGGTACATATTGCGCAAATTCATCGGCAGCTTCTTCCTCACCATGTTGCTGATTCTGGCGATTGCTATCGTTTTTGATGTCTCAGAAAAAATTGACGACTTCCAAAATGGTGCAACGATGTCCGAGATACTGAACGACTACTACATCAACTTTATCGCCTTTTATGGCAACATGTTCAGTGCCTTGATTTTGTTCATCTCTACCATCTGGTTCACTTCACGCATCACCTCGAATTCTGAAGTAGTCGCTATTCTTACCTCTGGAACGAGTTTTAATCGGTTCCTTCGTCCTTACTTCATTGGTGCGAGTTTGATCTGCGCATTATCGTTAACCTTAAACCATTTGGTCGTTCCTCAAACGAACATCAAACGTATCTCCTTTGAAGAGAAATACATCACCGGTGTGAGTAGGCCCGTCATCCAAAAGATTCACCGCCAAGTACTTCCCGGTCATTATGTCTATTTCGAGACCTTTTCTGGGATGCGAGAAAGTGGCTACCAATTCACCTATGAAGTGTTCCACAACCACCAACTCTCCTCCAAACTCTCCGCAGATTTTGTACGTCTAGATACCGCTACGGGAAAATGGCGCTTGGACAACTACCGACTGCGCACCGTAGACCTTGCAGGTGAAGAAATTATCCGCACCGGACGTCGACTCGACACCGTACTTGCATTCACCTCCGAGCAAATCGCCCCAAAGCTAAATTCTATAGCCACGATGAACAGTGGCGAGCTACGGAAATTCATTGCACAAGAAGAGCTTACGGGCAATGAAAACATTGCTTCTTACCAGATGGAGATGCAACGTAGGACCAGCTACCCAGTAAGTTCGTACGTCTTTGTATTACTCGCTGTTTCCCTTGCAAGCCAAAAGCGCAGAGGTGGACTCGGGGTAAACATTGCCATCGGCTTAGTGCTTAGCGCCATCTACGTCTTCACCATGCAAATCAGCGAAACTTTTGCCTCCACGGGACTGCTTACAGCTGAAAGCAGCTTCGGATCGATGCTTCAATGGGTGGGCATTCAACCCGCTGAATTTGCCGTTTGGATCCCAAACTTGCTCTTTGCCATAGTCGCCTTATGGCGGTATCTAAAAGCCCCGAAATAATCTAATGAAGACGCATCTCAAAGACCATTTCAACCTTCACTTTATAGTGTTCATCTGGGGCTTTACCGCAATCCTCGGTAAATACATCAGTATTAGTGCTTTGGATCTTGTTTTTAACCGCACAGGACTGACAGCATTAGTCATCGGCTTATTTCTCCTTGTTAAAAAGCGTTCGTTTAAGGCGAATGCAAAAGACCTACTGATGATGTGGGTTTGCGGTATGCTGATCTCACTGCACTGGATTACGTTTTTTGGCGCGATCAAAATTGCAAATGTCAGCATCACCCTTGCAGGAATCGCTACGGGTGCGTTGTGGAGCGCTATACTCAGTCCATTGCTGAATAAAACGAAGGTGGAATGGACGGAATTGGCTTTAGGACTGCTCGTGGTCAGCGGCATTGTGATTATTTTCTATGAAGAGCCTGATGCTGGAAAACTCAAGCATCTTTCGTACCTCGGTTTCGACTTTACCAATTACCAATTAGGTCTATTCATCGCGTTGTTCTCAGCAACTCTAAGCGCCACCTTCAGTATTTTCAATCAACGACTTGTAAAGCGCTATCCCTACCCGGTTCAAGTCACCTTTTACGAAATCGCTTTCGCCTTCCTATCGATAGGCATATACGAACTAGTGTTTCGCTCCGGGAATCCATTCAGCCTCATTGCAAGTACCCAAAGCGACTGGATCTATCTACTCATTCTTGCACTGCTTTGCACCGCTTACCCATTTATTAAAAGCGTTGAGCTCCTAAAACGTCTTTCCCCTTTTTCCGTCATGCTAGCGATCAACCTGGAACCAGTCTATGGTATTATCCTGGCAGCCTTCCTCTTTGGCGCCTCAGAGGACATGAATCCTCAATTCTACATCGGCGTACTGATCATTTTAACCACCGTAATCGCAAATGGTGTCATAAAAGCACGAAAAAGGACAAAACGAAGCTAAGGTTTTGGTAATTTGCAGGTTCTGAAATAATCCGAAATATGGAATATCTTTCGTTCGAAAAACCAATTGAAGAGCTTGAAAACCAGCTAAGTAAAGCTCTTGAACTCGCAGAAGAAACCGGTGTTGACATGGCCAAAACCATCGACGATATCCGCTCTAAACTTGACGAGGCTAAAAAAGAAATTTACGGGAATTTGAGTGCATGGGAACGTGTACAACTCTCAAGACACCCGCAACGCCCTTACACTCAGGCGTATATTAATGCAATCACCGAAGGAAACTTTATCGAAATGCACGGCGACCGCGGTGTTAAAGACGACAAAGCAATGATCGGTGGTTGGGGAAAAATTGGCGACCAGAGCTACATGTTCATCGGTCAGCAAAAAGGTGTGAATACAAAGATGCGTCAGTACCGCAATTTCGGTATGGCAAATCCAGAAGGTTACCGCAAGGCCCTTCGTCTGATGAAGCAGGCTGAGAAATTCGATCGTCCTGTAGTCACTCTTATCGATACCCCTGGGGCATTCCCTGGACTCGAGGCTGAAGAACGTGGCCAAGGAGAAGCTATCGCGAAGAACATCATGGAGATGTCACGTTTGAAAGTTCCGGTCATCTGTATCATTATCGGTGAAGGTGCATCAGGCGGTGCTATCGGGATCGGTGTTGGAGACAAAGTTCTGATGCTCGAGAACACGTGGTACAGCGTTATTTCTCCGGAAAGCTGCTCTTCTATTCTATGGCGCTCATGGGACTACAAGGAAACAGCGGCTGAAGTATTGAAGCTGACTGCGACTGACATGAAAAAGAACGGTCTTATCGACGGCATCATCAAAGAGCCACTTGGAGGCGCGCACGCAAATCCAGACGGCATGTTTGAGATCATCAAACGAGAGATCGTGAAGCACACCAAAGCGCTTAGCAAGCTTACCCCAGAGGAACGCGTAGAAAAGCGTATGGAGAAATTCTTCAACATGGGTGTTTACTCAGAATAATACGACCACTTCATGGAAGATCCACAATACAGTAACGGGGGCAACGCTCCCCGCACATCAGGTAAAACCACCAATATGACTGCAGGAGGACGTGTACCTCCACAGGCAGTAGATTTGGAGGAAGCTGTATTGGGTGCTCTTTTGATTGATAAAAATGCGCTGTCGAAAATTATTGACATCCTGCATCCGGAGGCCTTCTATAAGGATCAGCACCAGCACATTTATAAAATTATTACGCACTTATTTGGCGATAATCAGCCGGTAGATATTCTAACCGTTGCTGCTGAATTGCGCAAAGAAGGTACGATGAAGCAGGCAGGTGGAGAAAGCTATCTCGCCATGCTCAGTCAGAAAGTGAGTTCTGGGGCACATATTGAATACCACTCACGCATTATTTTGCAAAAGCACATTCAGCGAGAATTGGTTCGTATTTCTTCAGAAATAATCGAGAGTGCTTTTGATGAGACGACCGATGTTCTAGAGCTCCTCGATGACGCAGAACAAAAACTTTTCGAGGTCGCTCAAGGCAACCTGAAAAGAAATTACGAAAGTGCTGAAATGCTCATTCGTCAAGCCCTCGAAAAAATCGAAAACATTTCGAAACAAGAGGGATTATCCGGAGTCCCATCTGGCTTCGCTGCTTTGGACCGAGTTACTTCTGGATGGCAACCTTCCGATTTGATCATCCTTGCAGCACGTCCAGGTATGGGAAAAACGGCCTTTGTACTCTCTATGGCACGTAACATGGCGATCGATCACGGTAAGAAGGTCGCCGTATTCTCTCTGGAGATGTCCTCAGTACAGCTAATCACTCGTGTCATTTCCTCGGAAACTGCTTTGAGCTCTGAAAAATTGAGAAAAGGTGATTTAACAGATCCGGAATGGAACCAGCTTACTTCAGGGGTAAAAGACTTGGAAAAGGCACATTTATTTATCGATGATACTCCTGCATTAAGTGTATTCGATTTACGTGCTAAGGTTCGCCGTCTCGCTTCTACACAAGGACTCGATCTCATCATCATTGACTACCTCCAGCTTATGACCGTGGGCGGTTCGAAATCGCAAGGAAACCGTGAGCAAGAAATCTCAACCATTTCTCGTTCGTTGAAATCCATTGCAAAAGAACTCAACGTTCCAGTTATTGCACTTTCCCAGCTATCACGTGCGGTGGAGACGCGTTCCACATCGAAGCGACCGCAACTTTCCGATCTTCGTGAATCTGGTGCGATCGAGCAGGATGCGGATATCGTAAGTTTCATTTACCGCCCGGAATACTACGGTATCGAAGAGTGGGAAGATGGAGAACCATCCAATTCTCAAGCAGAGGTCATCATCGCCAAGCACAGAAATGGTTCTTTGGAAGATGTCAGACTGCGCTTTATCGGTGAGCTTGCAAAATTTGCAGATCTTGATCAAAGCTCGACGATGACCATGGAAAGTAAAATGAATGATGGCGGTTCAGAAGGAGGATTCGGTGGTTTTGGCTCAGGACCAGACACTGGATACACAAATCTACCCACGCCAGGACTTGACGGCGGAGACGTTCCATTCTAAAACAAGCTGCACCATGACCAGAACACGACTGCTTTGGATAGGTGCCTTGATTGCTTTTAGTTCATTCACGAAGCTCTACAGTCAAATACTCATTCCTATGGATGACGCTTCACAAAGCGATCATCTCAAGGCGTATGGACTGATGTTCGAAGCAATAGATTTAGGCTACGACTGCCATTGGCTTTTAAACCATCGGGGAGGATCTTTTGCCATTCTTAATGCGGATCAAACCATCATTCGCAGGGCGCTCATAAAAGGAGTGAGCTACGAATCCACCTCTGAGGAGGCTCTAGTCCAGCTCATGGCGCAGCTAAAAAGCCCCGAACAAAACACCAATACTGTTGCACTGGAAAAGGTCCCGGAAGTAGCCGTTTACTCTCCCCCCGGCAAGCAACCCTGGGATGATGCCGTTACCCTAGTACTCACCTACGCTGAGATTCCATTCACCACTATTTATGATACTGAGGTACTCGAAGGAGATCTCGATAGGTTTGACTGGTTGCACCTCCACCACGAAGATTTCACGGGTCAGTACGGAAAATTCTATGGCTCCTACCGCGATGCTTCTTGGTACATCAATCAAAAAGCTGCCTTTGAAGCTCAGGCAAGAACATTAGGATATTCTAAAGTTAGCGATCAAAAGGGTGCCGTAGCCCGTCGTATCGCCCAATTCGTAAGCGACGGAGGCTTCCTGTTTGCCATGTGTTCCGCGACCGATTCCTACGACATCGCGCTTGCCGCAAGCGGTTTAGATATTTGCGAATCTATGTTCGATGGAGATCCCATGGATGCTGGTGCAGAATACGGTTTAAACTTTGATGCTTGTTTTGCCTTCGAAGATTTCTCCTTGGTCACCAATCCTCTGCGGTATGAATATTCGGACATTGACGTAACCGAACAACGCGTTCGTAGAATGAAAGAAGAACAAGACTATTTCGAACTGTTCGATTTCTCTGCGAAATATGATGTCATCCCCACCATTTTAGTGCAAAACCATACGGATCTGGTTTCGTCTTTTTATGGGCAAACCACGGCTTTTTCGAAAACGCATCTCAAACCATCTACGACTGTTTTAGGAACGAACGTCATGGACAAACACGCCAGATACATACACGGCGCGGTAGACGATGGATTCTGGACGTTCTATGGCGGTCACGATCCTGAAGACTACCAGCATCGGGTAGGCGATCCTCCAACCGATCTTAAAGATCATCCAAACAGCCCTGGATACCGCCTGATTCTAAATAATATTCTTTTCCCCGCAGCAAAGAAACCGCCGCAGAAGACTTAATTGAATAACGTCCAACGAGCACTGAGCTGTATCCATCGATCGGAACGCGGTGTCGCTCCGTACGCATAGTATGAATAAGGAGCTACCCCTTCTAGGGCATTGACGATGCGTACACCGGAAGTGAAATTGCCTATTCTCGCTTGAAAGTATACATTCATCCAAGGATAAGTCCCAGCCAGATGCTCTTGTTGAAGCTGAAAAATAGGCACGCGCAATCCATAAGTAGGTGCATAAAACGCATCTTCGGCGCTGATGTCAAATCCAGATTTCACTTCGAATCTCGAACCAATTTCTTGCTGGTACCACACACCAAATCTACCGCCCCAATTAGGCATTGCAAATCCGCCTACACCTGATCGCAAGCCACCATAACCTTGCATTTGCAGGTTCCAGCCCGAACGATCGGACTCCACTTCAAACAAGCCTCGTGCAAGAGAGCCATTATAACTTAATAGATTCCCATCACCGTCTAAATAACGCAATCCCGTAAAGGTTGAGGCAATCGCCTTTCCGCCCCAAGTCCATGCACGGACCTTCCAATACAAACCTGCCTCTGCATCATTTCGTAGATACACCGAACTGATGGTTCTATAGTCATAATCTAACCCATGTAAAAGCTCCCAGCGATACATGTTGGGCTGAAATTGGGAACTCGCTTTTAATGACAGATGTGCTCCTCCAACTTGCTGATCCCACTGACCACTTAGCAGGTACGCCCCGGCGTTATAACCAACCAAATGGAATCGAGCATTCAAGTCCAACTGACCGGAATCGTACGACTTACGCATCGCGGCATGTACTCGAACGAATGGTAATATTTGCTGGCTAAAAGAACTTAGTGCATGCGCCGAATCTATACGGTATCCGTCCCATCCCGCATCATCACTAGAATAGACATCCAATCCTACCTCTGCCTCAGGCGCCAATTTCCACCCGCGCCATTCGAGCCCTTCATATGACAATCTACTCACGAACTGAATCAAACCCGTTGTATCATCAAAACTCAACGCGCGGCTATCCAACACCACTGGATTCGCTGTAGAGTCCCAAAAGTATTCTTGTACGGATTCACTACTCTGAACCGACCACTGATCCGCCTTCCATTCTAAGGTGCCAATTAAATTTGATCCAAGCTCCCTGTCATAACCAAGCAATACCTCACGTTCCTTAAACGCTGCTCTTGAATCGCTGACCGCAAAATTCCTACGCAACGTAGGTACATTCGTTTCAAAGAAGTCACTCTGTGACAATCCACCATTCTCTCCTGTGGTCATCTCAAAGTAACCAATCCGAATACTGCTCGTAGGTCCTTTTTTTAACAATTCCGCACCTCGGTCTAACCGTAGATAAAGCTCATGGCCATCACTACCTTCATTCCTGTAAAAACCTACCGTATTTGTTCTTGTATAATCTAGCACTAACTGTGCAGCTGTATCGACTGGCGTTAAGGCTCGCAAACCGAACTGCTGACCACCCCCTAATCCCATCAGATAGCGCAAATCACTTCTAGGTGAACTAGCATAAGTAGCTTGTGGCATACGCTGATCTCGATGCAGAAAGGACGACACACCGTCCGTAGTAACCTTGTCAACAGGAACAAGCGCATTGTAGGTTATCCCACCTAATGCACTGTTGTATCTACGGGTCCAATTCCAATCTTGCGTATCTCCCCATAGATCAGTACCATCACAGGCATCCATACCAATTCTTAAACTGTCCCATCCGTCGCCTTGATTCAAGTAAAAACCCTTCACTTCAGGTAAACGCGTGTACGATGAATCGAGATGTTTTGTAGTACTATCGAGAATAGCGTTCCCTTGTGCTACACCTGCAACGGGTAGAACAACGATAAAGAACAATACAGCAAAGTGGCGTTTCATATAGAAGGCTAAACTTACAGTAAAAGCGGCAAATTCGGGCATAAAAAAACCCAATCTAGTAGACCTAGACTGGGTTTAGAAAAATGGCGGCGACCTACTCTCCCGGAAAAACCAGTACCATCGGCGCAAGTGTGCTTAACTG
>Ga0209136_1000119_pt1 | contig 58148 bp, 50 predicted proteins | sample SaaInl0LU_22_DNA_FD_184640 | JGI IMG/M metagenome (GOLD analysis project Ga0209136, IMG submission 184640) | Marine microbial communities from expanding oxygen minimum zones in the Saanich Inlet - ESP_90LU_22_DNA (SPAdes) (version 2) | ecosystem: Environmental > Aquatic > Marine > Intertidal... | reverse complement strand
AAAAATAATATAAGAACCGTAAAAGTTGTGTTTTTTTTTATTTTTTTGTAGATTTGATTTTGCAGATAAGTTTTAACAACTTACTTTTGCCTTTAAAATAACAAACTTTTAATTTAAAAATTTGATAATGAAACGATTAAAATTAGCTGTGATAGCTTTGTTTGCGTTGGTAACAATTAGCAACGTAAATGCACAAGATGAAAACAACCCATTCGCTGTAGGCTTTGGTGTTAATGCTGTAGACTTTATTTTTGCTTCTGTTACAGATGGAGACCACTTTAAGGATTTACTAGGATCTGATGAAGACTGGAATGTATTACCTTCTATTTCTAGAATCTCTGCTGAGAAATACTTAGAAAAAGGTTTTTCTTTACAACTTGCAGGGTCTTTAAACAAAATTGAAACATTTAGAAATGTAAATGATTCAGATATTTTATACTGGGCTTTGGATGCATCAGTTAAATATGATGTAAACAGATTAATTGGTGAGACAGCTTGGTTCGATCCTTATGTTCATTTAGGAGGAGCTTATGTTTCTGTTGACTCTGAAGGAGCAGGAATGCTAACTTTTGGAGCAGGTGCTAATTTTTGGTTTAACGAAAATTTAGGTTTAAATTTTCATACAGGAGCTAGACATGGTTTTGATGATATGGTTCAGGATCATTGGCAACACTCATTAGGTTTAGTTATAAAATTTGGTGGAAAAGATACTGATGGAGATGGAATATACGATAAATTTGATGCTTGTCCAGAGGTTGCAGGATTAGAAGAATTCAATGGTTGTCCAGATGCTGATGGCGATGGAATCAAAGATTCTGATGATGCTTGTCCTAATGTTGCAGGTTTAGCCGCTATGAACGGTTGTCCAGATGCTGATGGAGACGGTATTGCTGATAAAGATGACATGTGTCCAAATGAAAAAGGAACTAAAGCTAACAAAGGTTGTCCAGATTCAGACGGAGATGGAGTAATTAATAAAAATGATAAATGTGCTAACGAAGCAGGCCCAGTTGCAAATGGAGGGTGCCCATGGCCAGATACTGATGGTGATGGAGTATTAGACAAAGATGATAAATGCGTTAACGAAGCAGGAGTTGCATCTAACAACGGATGTCCTGCACCAGTTATTACAAAGGAAGCTGAAGCATCTTTAGAAAATTATTCTAAAGCAATTTTATTTAACTTAGATAAAACTTCTTTCAAACCAGGGGTTACTTCAAAATTAGATGAAATAAGTAAAGTAATGAACAACAACCCTAATGCTACATTTCTAATAGAAGGCCATACTGATAGTTTAGGTTCTGCACCATTAAACTTAAGAATCTCAGAAAAAAGAGCAATTGCTGTAAGAGATTATTTAGTTAAAAAAGGAGTAGATGCTACAAGATTAGAAGCTATTGGTTATGGAGAAGGACAACCAATTGCAGATAATAAATTTAGAGCTGGTAGAGCTCAAAATAGAAGAGCTGTTATTAAAGTATCTAACAAGAAATAGTTTTAATAACATATTAAACAAAACCTCACCGAATTGGTGAGGTTTTTTTATGAATTTATATTTGAGTTTATATAAAAAAACTTTTTTAAATTCATTCAAAAGAATTAACTTTGCAAGCTGAAAATGAGATGCTAAATCTCAAAATACAAATAATAATTATAATTAGATACAGATGTCTACAACAACAGGAAAAGTTTCTCAAATTATTGGCCCAGTAATTGATGTTGAATTCAATACAGAAAATGAGCTTCCTAAAATCTATGATTCATTAGAAATTAAAAAAGCTGACGGTTCTACATTAGTATTAGAAGTACAACAACATATTGGAGAAGATACAGTAAGAACCATTTCTATGGATGCTACTGACGGTCTTAGTAGAGGAGTAGAAGTAATTGCTACAGGGAATCCTATTCAAATGCCAATAGGAAACGATATTTATGGTCGTTTATTTAATGTAACTGGAGATGCAATTGATGGTTTAGGAAACTTAAAAAAAGAAGGTAAAGATGGTTTACCAATTCATAGATCTGCACCAAAATTTGAAGATTTATCTGTTTCTACAGAAGTTTTATTTACAGGTATTAAAGTAATTGACTTAATTGAACCATATGCAAAAGGTGGTAAAATTGGTTTATTTGGTGGAGCAGGAGTAGGTAAAACAGTTTTAATACAAGAATTAATTAACAACATTGCAAAAGGACATGGTGGTTTATCAGTTTTTGCAGGTGTTGGAGAAAGAACTCGTGAAGGAAATGACTTACTTCGTGAAATGTTAGAATCTGGTATTATAAAATACGGAGATGATTTTATGCATTCTATGGAAGAAGGTGGATGGGACTTGTCTAAAGTAGACAAACCTGGTATGAAAGACTCTAAAGCAACATTTGTTTTTGGTCAAATGAACGAACCTCCTGGAGCACGTGCAAGAGTTGCATTATCTGGTTTAACAATTGCAGAATATTTTAGAGATGGAGCTGGAGATACTCAAGGTAAAGATGTATTATTTTTCGTAGATAATATCTTTAGATTTACTCAAGCTGGTTCTGAGGTGTCTGCCTTATTAGGGCGTATGCCTTCTGCAGTAGGTTATCAACCAACTTTAGCAACAGAAATGGGTGCAATGCAAGAGCGTATTACATCAACTAAAAAAGGTTCTATTACTTCTGTACAAGCAGTATACGTTCCTGCAGACGATTTAACTGACCCTGCACCAGCAACAACATTTGCTCACTTAGATGCAACAACAGTATTGTCTCGTAAAATTGCAGAATTAGGTATTTACCCAGCAGTAGATCCACTAGATTCTACTTCTAGAATTTTAACTGCAGATATTTTAGGTGATGAGCACTACAACTGTGCACAAAGAGTAAAAGAAATTTTACAACGTTATAAAGAATTACAAGATATTATTGCTATTTTAGGTATGGAAGAATTATCTGAAGAAGATAAATTAGTAGTACATAGAGCAAGACGTGTACAACGTTTCTTATCTCAACCATTCCACGTAGCAGAACAATTTACAGGTATACCTGGTGTTTTAGTAGATATTAAAGATACTATTAAAGGCTTTAATATGATTATGGATGGTGAATTAGATAAATATCCTGAAGCAGCATTTAACTTAAGAGGATCAATTCAAGATGCAATTGATGCTGGAGAAAAAATGTTAGCAGAAGCATAAACAAGTTTTAAGTTTTAAGTTTTAAGTTATAAATAATAACGAAAGACTAAAAGCTAAAAACTAAAAACTAAATAAATATGTTTTTAGAAATAGTTACACCAGAAGCTATATTATTTTCATCAGAGGTAGATTCTTTTACTGCTCCTGGTACTAATGGTGAGTTTCAAATATTAAATAATCACGCACCTATTGTTGCTAATTTAACTGAAGGTCGTATTGCTATAAAAGCAGCTAACGTTGTTTTAGATGATAAGTTTAAAGAAAAGTTTGAAACTATGAGTGATAAATTAGTTATAAAAATTAACTCTGGTACTTTAGAATTAAATGATAATAAAGCAATGATACTAGCTGACTAATACCTAGCTAACAAAGTATTCAATTACTAAAAACCTCAAAACAATTTGTTTTGAGGTTTTTTAGTTTCAAGAAAAATATTTTACTTTTAGAAAGTATTATTTGACTTTCCCTATTGAATACTAAACTAAATAATTCATACCCCAAAAAAAATAGTTGGTTGTTGTGATGTTTTATTTACCAAACTAAATAAAAAAAACTGCGTAACTTTGGTGATGTATGCCTATTAAAAATAAGATATATACTCCGTAAAAATATTGTAAATTTGTGCCATGGAAGAAACAAACAGACAGCGTAAAATTGCAGGAGTTTTACAAAAAGACTTGGTAGATGTGTTGCAAAAAGCAGCACAAGATGGAATGAAAGGAGTAATTATCTCTGTTTCTAAAGTACATGTAACCTCAGATTTAGGAGTTGCAAAAGTATATTTAAGCATTTTTCCATCAGAAAAAAGAGACGAAATTATTACAGGAGTACAATCAAATACCCCTTTAATTCGTCACGAAATGGCAAAAAGAACCAAAAACCAATTACGTAGAATGCCAGAGTTATTATTTTTTGGCGATGATACGTTAGATTATATCGAAGAAATAGATCAATCTTTAAAAGGTAAAGACGCAGACCCAATTAAAAACCCAGAGGTATTACCAAAACGTCAAAAAAGATAGTTTTATAAGTATCTAAAGAAAACAATATGAAGAGTTTTCCCTTTTACATTGCTAAAAGATACTTGTTTTCTAAAACTAGCAATAATGCCATCAATATTATAACAATTATTGCTTCTTTTGGTGTCATTGTAGGCTCTTTAGCCTTGTTTATTATTCTATCTGGTTTTTCTGGTTTAAGAACTTTTAGTTACAATTTATTAGATGTTTCTGACCCAGATATTAAAATTACATCACAAAAAGGAAAATCTTTTTTTATTACTCAAGCACTTTCTGAGATACTTTTAAGCAATACTTCTATACAAGAAACCACAAAAGTTATTGAAGAACGTGTTTTTTTAGAATACAAAGAAAAAACAGAAATTGCTTACATAAAAGGTGTTGAAGATAATTATACACAAATCTCTAAATTAGATTCTGCACTGTATGTAGGTTCGTGGTTGTATCAAGATTTTAGCAATACAGCTGTCATTGGTAGAGGCATTTCTAATAAACTTTCTTTAGGAACCCTTAATTATGGAGAGCCTTTAAAAATAATGGTTCCAAAACCTGGTAAAGGTTTTATAAACCTTCGAAATCCGTTTTATAAAATAAACGTACAAATTGTAGGTATTTATTCTGGTACAGAAGATTTTGAGGGTAAATTTGTGTTTACATCTCTAGTGGAAGCTAAAAAATTACTCCGTTTTAAAAATAATCAAGTTACTGCTATAGAGGTAAAATTAAAAGATATTTCCAAAGCAAACCAAGTAGTAGAACAACTATCAAAAGAGTTAGGTGATAGTTATAAAGTACAAACCAAAGCACAGTTAAACGAAGTTTTTTACAAGGTAATTAATACCGAAAATTTTGTTTCTTATTTAATATTTACACTTATTGTTATTATAGCATTATTCAATGTAATTGGTGCCATTATTATGATGATAATCGATAAAAAACACAACCTAAAAACACTCTATAACTTAGGAGCTACCATAAAAGAGGTTAAAAAAATATTTGTCTTACAAGGTTTTCTACTAACTTTTATTGGTATGTGTATAGGTTTATTTCTAGGGATAGTTTTAGTACTATTACAACAAAAATTTAGTTTGTTTATGATTGTACCAGATTTAGCCTATCCAGTAGAGTTAAGATTTACCAATTTTTTAATCGTGTTTTTTACAATTACTTTATTAGGATATATGGCAGCTAAAATTGCCAGTAGTAGAATTTCTAAAAGTTTTGTAGAAAAGTAATACCAATTCTGTATTGAAATTTCAATACAGAATTGATACAACTATACATAATTACATATAAGGCTTTAGAACGCCTTTTCTTTTTTTCAATTGTTTTTCTAAATCGCTAATGGTTTGTTTTACAGCTAATTCGTAATTTTTTTTGTTAGATGATGCAAAAATTCTAGAACCAGCAAGACTTAATTCCATTTCGCAAATTCTACCTAATTTTTTAGGTGAATTTTCTCTTTTAAAAAATACAGTAACATTAATAATGTCTTCGTATTTTTTTTCTAAATTTTCCAATTTTCCTTTGGTGTAAGTTTCTAAAGCTTCACTAGTTGGTATGTTTACAAATTGAATAGCTACTTCCATAATTCTCGATTTTTAAATTATACACTTAAAAGTAGTTAATATTCGAGTCTAAAGAAATGATAAATATCAGCCTTTTAGAGAAAACTGAATATTTTAGAAAAATAAATTACCCAATTTCAGGTAGGGTAGCATTCCCAAATTTAGCTTCTACTTCATCAAAAGCGCTAAAAACATCCTTTGGATCATCAGAAGTTACCATTTTTAATCTATATTCTTTAAAATGAGGAATTCCTTTAAAGTAATTGGTATAATGTCTTCTAGTTTCTACTACACCTAAATGTTCTCCCTTCCAATCAATAGCCATTTGTAAATGTCTTCTGGCAACAGCTGTTCTTTCTGCAATGGTTGGTTTTGCTAAATGTTCTCCTGTTTTAAAAAAGTGTTTTACTTCGTTAAAAAACCAAGGATATCCAATAGCAGCTCTACCTATCATAGCACCATCTAAACCATATTTATCGCGCATTTCCATGGCTCTTTCTGGTGTGGTAACGTCTCCATTTCCAAAAACAGGAATGTGCATTCTTGGATTGTTTTTTACAGCAGCAATAGGTTTCCAATCTGCATCGCCTTTGTACATTTGTGCACGTGTTCTACCATGAATTGAAATGGCTTTACAACCCACATCTTGCAAACGTTCTGCAACTTCTACAATTCTTATAGAATCGTGATCCCAGCCCAAACGTGTTTTTACGGTAATTGGCAAATTGGTATGTTTTACCATAGCTTCTGTAAGAGAAACCATTAAATCGATATCTTTTAAAATACCTGCACCAGCACCTTTAGAAACTACTTTTTTTACAGGACAACCAAAATTAATGTCAATTATATCTGGATTCGATTTCTCAACAATCTCAATTGTTTTTAGCATCGAATCTAAATTAGCCCCAAAAATCTGAATGCCAACAGGACGCTCTTTTTCGTAGATATCTAATTTGATCACACTTTTGGCAGCATCTCTAATCAATCCTTCAGAAGAAATAAATTCTGTATACACAACATCTGCACCATTTTCTTTGCACAAGGCTCTAAAAGGTGGGTCAGAAACGTCTTCCATAGGTGCTAATAATAATGGAAATTCTGGAAGTTGGATATTGCCTATTTTTGCCAAAATAATTTTTTTAAAAGTTAATTTCTTTTTCTAAAGTTTCAGAACCTCTTTTAACTACCGCTTTTGTTTTGTCTCCTTTTTCAAAAACAGATAGAGCACGCATGTAACTCATCATATTGGTTACTATACTATCTCCTAACTGTATTACAATATCACCTTTTTGTAAACCCGCTTTTTGTGCAGGTTTGTCTTCAGAAATGCCATCAATTCTCATACCCTGACCATCAAATAAATAATCTGGTATTACCCCCAAACCAACTTTAAAACGCGGAGTTTCTTCACTTTCGTTTTTTGTTTTTCTAAAAGTAAGTTTTCCATTATCATCCAAATCTGTAATTACGTTAAAAATGTATTTGCTAATGGTTTCCATTCCTTTATAATTTAGTTTTTCAGAATCGTCACTAGGCTTGTGGTAATCTTCATGCTGACCCGTAAAAAAGTGCAACACAGGGATGTCTGCTAAATAAAAACTAGTATGATCACTTGGGCCCACACCAGATTCTTGCTGAATTAATTTAAAATTATTGTTGTGCGATTTTAAAACCTGTTTAAAAATGGGCGAAGTTCCTGTACCGTATACAGCCAGGGTACTATCTTTTTTTAACCTACCAACCATATCCATATTAATCATATAGGATACTTTTTTGGTATCTATTGTTGGGTTTTTCACAAAGTAATTAGAACCTAAAAGTCCCATTTCTTCTCCAGAAAAAGCCATAAATAAGTAATTGTTACTAGTATTTTTCTTTCTTAATTTGGCAGCTAAATTTAGCAGAATAGCAACACCAGATGCATTATCATCTGCACCATTGTGTACTGCTTTAATAGAATCTTTGTATAAAGAACCTTCGCCACCAAAACCTAAATGATCATAATGTGCGCCAATAATTACCGTATTTTCTGCATTGTTATTTAAAAAACCAATTACATTATTTCCTGTAATGGTTCCGTTTCCATTTACATCAAATTTAACTGCATCATGTGGATTTGTTTTTGGCTTAAATGTAAAGGGTTGTAAGTATTTTTTTGTTCCCTTAGGTTGTAATTCTAGTTCTATAAAACGATTAGAAATATAGTGGGCTGCTTTTTTTTCTCCTTCAGTTCCTGTCTGTCTTCCTTCTAAAGCATCAGAAGCTAAAAAAGAAACATCTTCTTTAATGCGTTCTTCTTGGTTAATAGTTGATTTACAAGAAAATAAAATTGATAAAAAAACTAGAAATAGAATGTTTCTCATAACGATAAATATTAATTTTACAAAGTTAATTAATAAAAACAGAAAATGAGAATTCTTTCTACACTACTAATCGCCTTTTTATTACTTTCTTGTAAAAACAATAAAAAATCAACTGAAACCAATATTACAGAAAAGGTTGTAAACAAAAACTCTTTAATTTATCCAGAAGAAACACACTTTAAAAGCTTACGTCAGGTAACTTTTGGGGGCGATAATGCAGAGGCATATTGGAGTTTTGATGATAAACAATTGGTATTTCAATCGAATTATAAAAACTGGAATGTTAGTTGCGATCAAATGTTTTTAATGAATGCAGATGAGAACTTTAAAGACAAAATGCCACCTATTATTTCTACAGGAAAAGGACGTACAACTTGTGCGTATTTTTTACCAGACAACAAACATATTATTTATGCATCTACACATTTGGTAGATGAGAATTGCCCAGAAGTACCTTTGCGTAAAAACGGAAAATACATTTGGCCTGTGTATGATAGTTTCGACATTTTTGTAGCAGATTTAGAAGGGAATATTGTAAAACAATTAACTAATGAAAAAGGCTATGATGCAGAACCGACAGTGTCTCCAAAAGGCGATAAAATTGTATTTACATCAACCAGAAGTGGAGATTTAGAATTGTATACCATGAATATTGATGGTACAGATGTAAAACAAATTACAGATGAGTTGGGTTATGATGGTGGTGCATTTTTCTCTCCAGATGGTACAAAAATTATCTTTCGTTCTTCTAGACCAAAAACCAAAGAAGAAATTAAAGCTTACAAAGATTTGTTAGCAGAAGGTTTGGTAGAACCTACAGAAATGGAATTGTATATCTGTAATGCAGATGGTTCAGAATTACGTCAATTAACAGATTTAGGCAATGCCAATTGGAGTCCGTTTTTTCATCCTTCAGGAAAAAAAATATTATTTTCTTCTAATTTTGAAGCAGAAAGAGGCTTTCCTTTTAATTTATATTTGATAGATATTGATGGGAAAAATTTAGAAAGAGTAACACATGGAGAAACGTTTGATGCTTTCCCTGTATTTTCTAATGATGGCAAAAAGTTGGCTTTTTCGTCAAACAGAAACAATGGTGGAGGGCGTGATACAAATTTATTTATTGCAGAATGGCAAGATTAATTTTAATTACTTAACTTAAGCCATCAACCAAAAAAAAAGTAAATATGAGCGTAAAAGTAGATATTTTAAGAAAAATTAGAATTTTAATTACCAATCAATTTGATTCACCAGAAGAAGCTTTTCGTTTTTTTGATTCTGATGAAGATGCCAGATTAAATAAATTTGAAATTAAAAAAGTGCTAAGAGCAGCAGAAATAAATGGTTTTATCTCTGGTTTTGTAGCAAATGAATTATTAAAAGGCCATGATACAAATAGTGATGACACCATAAACTGGGAAGAATTTAAAGTGGCTATTGCAGAATTAGAAACAGATTTGTAAATATTTACTAAAAATAAATAGCAAAAAGTACAATGAAATCCATTGTACTTTTTTTGTTTGTAAAGGGTGGTAAATACCATATCTTTGCGAATTGAAAGTAGTTAGAAAACGAAGTATGAAAAACATTAGAAACTTTTGTATAATCGCACACATAGACCATGGTAAAAGTACTTTGGCAGACAGATTGTTAGATTATACAGGTTCTGTAACTGAACGAGAAAAGCAAAATCAGTTATTAGATAATATGGATTTGGAGCGCGAACGTGGCATTACCATAAAATCGCACGCCATTCAAATGGATTATGAGTTGGATGGAGAAAAATATATTCTTAATTTAATAGACACTCCAGGTCACGTAGATTTTTCTTACGAAGTTTCACGTTCTATTGCAGCTTGTGAAGGCGCTTTGCTAATTGTAGATGCGGCTCAAAGTATACAAGCACAAACCATTTCTAACTTATACTTGGCTTTAGAGAATGATTTAGAAATTATTCCTGTTTTAAACAAGGTAGATTTACCAAGTGCAAATCCAGAAGAAGTAACAGATGATATTGTAGATTTATTAGGTTGCGATCCAGAAGAAGTTATTCACGCAAGTGGTAAAACAGGTTTTGGTGTAGATAATATTTTAAAAGCAATTATAGAAAGAGTTCCTGCACCTAAGGGAAACCCTGATGCACCTTTAAAAGCCTTAATTTTTGATTCTGTTTACAATTCTTACAGAGGTATAGAAACCTATTTTAGAGTTATTGATGGTTCTATCAAAAAGAATCAGCAAATAAAATTTATGGCTACAAACAAAGAGTACAATGCAGATGAAGTAGGTACTTTAAAATTAACGCAAGTTGTTAAAAAAGAAATAAAAACTGGAGATGTTGGTTACTTAATTACAGGTATTAAAACAGCAAAAGAAGTAAAAGTAGGAGATACTATTACCGATTTTGAAAAGCCAACTTCAGATTTAATAGATGGTTTTGAAGATGTAAAACCAATGGTTTTTGCAGGTATTTATCCTGTAGATACAGAGGATTACGAAGAATTGCGTAGTTCTATGGAAAAACTACAATTAAATGATGCTTCTTTGGTGTTTCAACCAGAAAGTTCTGCAGCGCTAGGTTTTGGTTTTAGATGTGGTTTCTTAGGCATGTTGCACATGGAAATTATACAAGAACGTTTAGAGCGAGAGTTTAACATGACTGTAATTACTACAGTACCTAACGTGTCTTATTATGCGTATACCAATAAAAATCCAGACGAAGCAATAATTGTAAACAATCCATCAGATTTACCAGAACCAAGTAAATTAAATAGAGTAGAAGAGCCTTTTATAAAAGCTTCTATTGTAACAAAATCTGATTTTGTTGGGCAGGTTATGAGTTTGTGTATCGAAAAACGTGGGCAAATTATAAACCAAACCTACTTAACTACAGAACGTGTAGAGTTAATTTTTGAAATGCCTTTGGCAGAAATTGTATTCGATTTTTACGACCGATTAAAAACCGTTTCTAAGGGTTATGCTTCTTTCGATTATCATCCAATTGGTATGAAAGAATCTAAATTAGTACGTGTAGATATTTTATTAAATGGAGATACTGTAGATGCACTTTCTGCATTATTACATACAGATAATGCCTATACCATTGGTAAAAAAATTGTAGAAAAATTAAAGACTTTAATTCCAAGACAGCAGTTTGATATTCCAATTCAGGCAGCAATTGGTGCAAAAATTATTGCTAGAGAAACAACCAAAGCCTTACGTAAAGACGTAACTGCAAAATGTTATGGTGGAGATATTTCTAGAAAACGTAAACTGTTAGAAAAACAGAAAAAAGGTAAGAAAAGAATGCGTCAAGTAGGTAATGTAGAAATACCACAAGAAGCATTTATGGCGGTTTTAAAATTGAATGATTAGAAAAATAATCAAGATTTTAGAATTAAGATAAAATATATAATTTAAAACCTTTTTGAGCAATCAAGAAGGTTTTTTTTGAAGCTATTTCCTGCTTTCCATTATATCTTTTTATACAGAAACGAGTTCAGCATAAAAAGGATGCCATTCCAATCAGGGCTAAACTTGTTTGTCAGCTCAATTCACTATTAAAATAAATATAATTTTAGTGAATAAAATTTCTAAAAAAAATAATATTTGGCGAATATATTTATTCTTTTTCCATATTTATATACGCTGTGGTTTTATCCTTTATAAGGATTCTAACACCATTATTACCAGTAATAGAAATACCATTATTAGTTACTAAAACACCTGATATTTTTCGCATTACATCTTGCAGGTTGGTGTTAATCATTTCCGATTTTTCTAAATCTACAATTAGTTTTTCTACATTTTGTTTATTTACCAGTCTTTTACTTTTAATTACTACCTCATTAAGTGTTTGGCTTTCTTCTTACAAATTACAGACGCTTAAAAATATTAAAAGGTTTCCTGAAACGAATTAAAACTGAAATTTTTATTGAAAAAAGAAAAGGTGAAAAATGAATAAAAGAGACCATAAAAAGGTACGTAGCCAATTTCTATTTACAAGTAATTGTAAAGTATTGTGTGTTATTTTTTCTTTTGAAATTTTAAAATGTAGCGGAGCAAAGCTCCAAAAAGTAAAAACCCACAAAAATAAAACGATACTAAAATACGGTATACTAAAAAATACTGATTTGTAAAACAAAGCTAAAAAAGCAAATGCGAACTGACTTGTCATTAAAGGAATAACAATAGTTGCAATGCTATGGGTGTATTTTTTATGACATAAAAATAAGTGGTTTTTGTTAAAAAATAAAAAACTAGGATACACTATTAATTGCACCATCCAAATTAAAATAACCAAACCAGCATCTATTAAAAGAGCTGTTAATTCTATTTTATCCCAATAGTTTTCCATTTAATTATTCTTTAAAAGCATATTTTTTTAGCATTTCTAAAGAAGTATATTGTAAAGATTTTTTGTGTGTTGCTTCTAAAATTATAAAAGGAGCTTTCCCTGCTTTTTCTGCTTCTAACCATCTAGAAATACACAAACACCATTTGTCTCCAGGTTGTAGTCCTGGAAAATTCCAATGCGGCATTGGGGTCATTAGGTTATTTCCTCTGAAGGCAGAATACTCTAAAAACTCTTTAGTAACTATAGCACAAACAGTGTGTGTGCCATAATCATCTGCGGTTGTTTTACAAAATCCATCTCTAAAATAACCAGTTAATGGTTGGTAACAGCAACTTTGTAATGATGTATTTAGTACGTTTAAATCCACTTAGTAATCATTATATCAGTAAAGGTACAAAATGTATCACCTTTTTAAAAAGAGAAAATACTCCAATTAAAATTGCAGTATTTTGTACACTAAAAATTTATTATTTACTAATGTAAAAAATATTAATCTCTACCACCTAAAATTTGCAATCCCCAATATAAAAGCATTGCTAAAGAACCTAAAGCAGCTACCAAGTAGGTTCTTGCGGCCCATTTAAGAGCATCTTTAGAACCAGCATATTCTTCTTGAGATACCATGTTTTTGTTTTTTAACCAAGCCAAAGCCCTGTTACTTGCGTCATATTCTACAGGCAAGGTTATAAAACTAAATAATGTTGCAAAACCCATACAAACCAAACCAGCAATAGCTATATAAAAACCAATGCTAGTAGCGCCAGAAGCAGCACCTAAAATTAATCCACCAATTACTAACCATTGAGAAAATTTAGAAGTAACACTTACAATAGGTACTAATTGAGAACGCATACTTAAATAACTATAGGCTTTTGCATGTTGAACAGCATGCCCAACTTCGTGCGCAGCCACAGCAGCTGCTGCTGCATTTCTTTGGTTGTACACAGCTTCACTTAAATTTACAGTTTTGTCTTTTGGGTTGTAGTGGTCTGTTAATTTACCAGGAGTAGAAATTACTTTTACATCAAAAATACCATTGTCTGCCAACATTTTTTGAGCAATTTCTGCACCAGACATTCCGTTTCTTAACTGAGTTTGAGAGTATTTTTTAAATTTACTTTTAAGTTGATTGCTAACCAGCATGCTCATTAAAGAGATAATACCAATTAAAATATAGAAACCTATCATAATTTATAAATTTTTAAATTGTATTTCATTTTTTGTTTGATAAATTTACAACATAAAGTATTCCATTTTATTTATAAATGCTTTTTTTTGATGATTTTTCTGCTGAAATATTAAAATTTAATAGAATATTTAGAATTTAATGACAAAATGACAAACAAGCCCAACATACTCATCATATATACAGGAGGTACCATTGGTATGGTTAAAGACTATAAAACAAATGCTTTAAAAGCTTTTGATTTTAGTGAGATTGTACAAAATATACCAGAATTACAGCAATTAAACTGTAATATAAAGAGTATTTCTTTTAAAGAACCTATAGATTCTTCTAATATGAATACACAATATTATATTGATATTGTAGAGATAATAGAGTCTAATTACACAAAGTTTGATGGTTTTGTTATCCTTACAGGTTCAGATACCATGTCTTATATATCTTCTGCGGTAAGTTTTATGTTAGAAAACTTACAAAAACCTATCATTTTTACCGGTTCTCAATTACCCATTGGAGATTTAAGAACAGACGCAAAAGAGAATTTAATTACCTCTATAGAAATTGCCTCTGTTAGAAAACAACATCAACCTTTAATTAAAGAGGTATGTTTATATTTTGAGTATAAACTATATAGAGCTAACAGAACAACAAAAATTAGTGCAGAACAATTTGAAGCTTTTGCATCGATGAATTACCCTGCACTAGCAGAAAGCGGGGTGCATTTAAAGTTTAATGAAGCGTTATTATTCAAACCAACAGAAAAAGAAAAACCTATAGTTGTTAGAAAAAATTTGATATCAGATGTGGTAATTTTAAAATTATTTCCTGGAATTACAAAAGCAACTGTAGAGGCAATTTTAAGCATACAAAATTTAAAAGGGGTTATTTTAGAGAGTTATGGTTCTGGTAATGCACCTAATGAAACCTGGTTTATCAACTTACTTAAAAAAGCCATAGCAAAAGAAATTAAAGTTGTAAACGTAACCCAATGCTCTGGAGGTAGTGTAATTTTAGGTCATTATGATACTAGTGTAAAATTAAAAAAAATAGGTGTAATTAGTGGTTTAGATATAACAACAGAATCTGCGGTTGCAAAATTAATGTACTTGTTAAATGAAGATTTATCTTTAGAAATGTTTAAATACCACTTTCAAAAATCATTAAGAGGAGAAATTACTAAAAAATAGTTTTTGTTAAAATTATACATCTAGAAAAAAAAACATTATTTTTACATAAAATAGATTAAATTTTTTTGAGGGACAACATTTTTTTTGTTACTTGCCACTCCATTTCCAAAGAAAAAAAATTAAAATTAAATTGATATATTTTTATTTAATTTGAAATGAAAATTTATATATTTAACCCGTTAACTATTAAAAATTAATTATAACAAAGATGAAAAAAGTAGTAAATGTCCTATCTGTAACAGGATTAATGTTTTTTGGAGCTATTCAATCAACTTTCGCACAAGAAGCAACTGAAGAATCAAGAACTTTCCACCAAGAGTTAAAACTTCGTTTTATTGAGGGTGACCCACAATTTATGGGAATTGTATTAGTAGCCTTAATATTAGGTTTAGCCATAGCAATAGAAAGAATTATTTATTTAAACATGGCAACTACAAATACTAAGAAATTAGTAGCAAACGTAGATGATGCTTTAAGTTCTGGTGGTGTAGAAGCTGCAAAAGAAATCTGTAGAAATTCTAAAGGACCTGTAGCATCTATTTTTTACCAAGGTTTAGATAGAGTAGATGAAGGTGTAGATGCAGCTGAAAAAGCAGTAGTTTCTTATGGAGGAGTTCAAATGGGTCTTTTAGAGAAAAACGTATCTTGGTTATCATTATTTATTGCATTAGCACCAATGTTAGGTTTCATGGGAACTGTAATTGGTATGATTGATGCCTTTGATAGAATTGCAGTTGCAAATGATATTTCTCCAGCAGTAGTAGCAGGTGGTATTAAAATCGCATTATTAACTACAGTATTTGGTTTAATTGTTGCAATTATTTTACAGATTTTTTACAACTATATCGTTTCTAAAATCGATAGTATTGTAAACAATATGGAGGATGCTTCAATTCAATTAATAGATTTATTAGTAAAATATAAAAAATAATAAGACAAGATGAAAAGCAATAAAATTTTAAATATTTTAATTGCAGTCATCGCCATTATAGGAGCATTTCTTTTCATAAGAATATTTATGGAGGATGCTGATCTTTTAAAAGAAGATGGTGACTTGCAAAATAAAGTAATTAGTCCAATAATTTATTTCTCTACTTTCTTGTTCTATGCAGCAGTAGTAATAGCAGTATTACTATCTCTATGGAGTTTGATAAGAAATCCGCAAAACCTTAAAAAAACCATACTTGGTATTGGTGTTTTAGCTGTTGTTTTAATAATAGCTTACGTGATGTCTGATACACAAGCTGTTTTAGATACTCAAGGTGTTGTATTAGAAGGTGGAGAAGAAGGATCTACAACTAATAAATGGGTTGGTACAGGTATTTTATATAGTATTATACTTGGTGGAATAGCATCTTTCTTTTTTGTATACGATTTAGTTAAAGGATTAATAAAATCATAAAATTATGGCAAGAAGAGAGAATCCAGAAATTAATGCAGGTTCTATGGCAGATATTGCTTTCTTGCTATTAATTTTCTTTTTAGTAACTACCACTATGAATGTAGATTCTGGTATTTCTAAAAAGTTATCAGAAAAACCACCACCAGATTATGTACCTCCAATTATTAAGGAGAAAAACATCTTCGAAGTAAATATTAATAGAAATAACGAACTTCTTGTAGAAGACGCTCGTATGGAAATTAAAGAATTAAAAGAAGCTGCAAAAGCTTTTATTGACAATGGTGGAGGTGAAGGAAAAGTAGAAAATGGTGTAGCAACTGGTCCTTGTACTTATTGTAAAGGAGAAAAGAGTGAATCATCTTCCGATCATCCCAACAAAGCAATTATTTCTGTACAGAGTGATAGAGGTACTGATTATGGTACCTACTTAAAAGTACAAAATGAACTTTTAAAAGCTTATACAGAATTACGTAATAGGTTGGCAACGGAGCGTTATGGCACATCTTTTGATGAGCTAGAAGAAGCATATAAGAAAGCAAGAACTGATGAGTCTTTAAAGAAAAAAGTTGAAGATATAAAATTAGCATATCCTCAAATTATTTCTGATGCTGAACCAACGTCTGCTAATTAATTTAAAAATATAATAATATGTCTAAGTTTAGAAAGAAGAAAAAAGGAATGCCAGCAGTAAATACAGCGGCATTACCAGACATTGTATTTATGTTATTATTTTTCTTTATGGTAACTACTACCATGAGAGAAACAGATTTAAAATTAGAAGCTCCTAGATTACCTTCTGCAACAGAAGTTAAAAAATTAGAGCACAAAAGCTTAGTTACTACTATTTATGTAAGTAAAGCTAAAGACTCTAAATATGGTGTAGGGTATAATAAAATTCAATTAAATGATAAAATAGCATCTGCAGATGATGTACCTGCTTTTATTATGAACTCTAGAGAAAAAGTTTCTGAAGCTGAAATACCTTTTATGACAACTTCTATTAAGGCTGATAAAGAATCTAATGTAGGTACAATTACAGATATTAGATTAAAGTTAAGAGATGTGAATGCACTTAAAATTAGTTATTCTGCTTCTAAAGTAGGTGGTAATTAATTTTATATATAGTATTTAGAAAAGGGATAATTCTTAGAATTATCCCTTTTTTTTGCTTTTTATTTTAATTATAACATATTTTTGAAATATTGTATCTTTATACTACGTTATACTTATTATGAAAATCAAAGCTGCTTTTTTATATTTACTATTCACAGTAGTCAATTCTTTTGCTCAAAAAGACACTTTGCAATTGGGAGATAGGTACGCAGAAGATCAATTATATATTTCTATATCATATAGTCAACTAAATGAGCAACCTTCACTTATAAGCAAAAGTAATTTCTCTTATGCATTATCTGCTGGGTTCCTTAAAGATATCATTCTAAACAAACAAGGTAGCGTTTCTTTTGCTGCTGGTGTTGGTTTTGGTTACGATTATTTTAATCATAAACTAAAAGTTGATGAAGTAAATACATCTACAACCTTTAGTAGCGATAATACGATTAATAATAACATATTTAAAACTTACAATTTAGAATTTCCTTTAGAGTTTAGATGGAGAACTTCTAATGCAAAAAAATATAATTTTTGGAGAGTTTTCACAGGAGTAAAGTTTATATATAACCTACAGAATACTTTTTCGTATACGGATGCCAATCAACAAAATTTTAAGTATAAGAATTTAAATGCCTATAATAATTTGCAATATGGCTTAACGTTTTCTGCAGGTTATGATGAATTTAATGTGCACCTTTTTTATGGTTTATCACCAATTTTTAAAGATGCAGCTATCAACACAGAAGCTATAAATACCAAGATTTTAAAATTTGGTCTTATTTATTATTTGTTATAGAAATAAGTAAACACTAATTGGTGCTATAAAACCAGTAAAGAAACCTAAATAAACTTCTGTTGTTGTGTGAGCGTTTAAATATAATCTTGCATTACCCAATAATCCTGCAAATAAAAAACCTATTACAATTATTGGTACGTAATTAATAGGATAAACCTCTCCTAAAATTAAGAAGAAACTGGTAGCTATGCCAATAGACATTAAATGTATACTTGTTTTTAAATTAAATCCAAAAAGAAAATAGATTAGAATTAAACCAAAACTAGAAGCATAAAAAAGTATCCCTAAATCTCTTATTTGAGAAATATTAACAATGGTGTTTCCTAAGAGATAGAATAATATAATCATTATTGCTATGGGTAATTTTCTTTCTCTTATGCTTTTTGTTTTAAAACTTTTTACTAGTTTTATTTTTTTAAAAATAACTAGAATTAGCAAGGGTATTAAATAAGTAGTTATAAAAACCAAACTTAAAATAGCTAGTTTTTGTTGGCTTTCTAAATTATTGGGCGTTAAAAAAAAGTATAGAAATACACCAATAGTTGGTATGACTATTGGGTGTAAAACTACAGATATTGTTTTGTAAAATTTTTCCACTAGATTTCTTTTCTTAGCCTAGCAACAGGCAAGTCTAATTGTTCTCTATATTTAGCAACAGTTCTTCTAGCAATTGGGTATCCTTTTTCTTTTAAAATTCCTGCTAGTTTTTCGTCTGTTAAAGGTTTTTTTTTATTTTCTTCTGCGATTACAGTTTCTAATATTTTTTTAATTTCTCTAGTAGATACATCTTCACCTTGATCATTTTTCATAGATTCAGAAAAGAACTCTTTAATTAACTTTGTTCCATATGGTGTAGCTACATATTTACTATTTGCTACTCTAGAAACCGTAGAAATATCCATATTAATCTTATCTGCAATATCTTTTAAAATCATTGGTTTTAACTTGCGCTCATCACCCGTTAAAAAATAATCATACTGGTAGTGCATAATTGTGTTCATAGTTACTAAAAGGGTTTGCTGACGTTGTTTTATAGCATCTATAAACCACTTTGCTGCATCTAATTTTTGTTTGATGAAAAATACTGCATCTTTTTGAGATTTGGTTTTTATATTAGATTCTTTATACCCCTTTAACATGTTGTTATATTCACTAGAAACACGCAATTCTGGTGCGTTTCTAGAGTTCAAGGTTAAATCTAATTCGCCATCTATAATTTTAACAGAAAAATCGGGTACAATTTGTTCTGCTATTTTATTATTTCCAGCGTAAGAACTACCAGGTTTTGGATTTAATTTAGAGATTTCTAAATTTACCTCTTTTAATTCCTCTTCAGATATATGAAATTTTTCTTGTAATTTATTGTAATGTTTTTTTACAAAATGATCAAAAGCAGTTTCTAAAATATCTATCGCTAAACTTCTAATTTTAGTTTTATCTTTTGCTTTTAATTGTATAGTTAAACACTCTTTTAAATCTCTAGCACCAACCCCTAAAGGGTCTAAATTGTGTACAGCTTTTTTTAATACCGAGATTACTTTTTCTTCCGTTGTAAACACATTTGCAGTAAAAGCCAAATCGTCTACAAGGTCTATAATTTCTCTTCTAATGTAGCCACTATCATCTATACTGCCTACTAAAAACTCTGCAATAGCAAATTCCTCTTCATCTAAACGAAAGGTATTTAATTGGTTTTTTAAAGATTGATGAAAACTAGTACCAGCTGCATAGGGTAGGTTTTTTTCTTCATCATCAGCAGAATAATTATTGGCTTGTGTTTTGTAGTTAGGTATTTCATCATCACTTAAATACTCATCTATATTAATGTCTTCAGCCTCAATTTTTTCTGTTCCAGTTTCATCAAATTCATTTGATAAATCTTCGTCAAAAGAATCGCTTTGATCTTTACCAATATCTAAAGCCGGGTTTTCTTCTATCTCTTGTTTTAAACGCTCTTCGAAAGCTTGTGTAGGCAATTGAATTAGCTTCATCAACTGTATTTGTTGTGGAGATAATTTTTGAAGTAACTTGTATTGTAAGCTTTGTTTTAGCATATATACAAATATAACAAATAGGTTAAAATAAAATCGTCATTCTTTTAGGGGAATGACGATTGAATAAAAATTCAACTATTTTTTAAAATTCTGCATTTTGAGGTGTTCTTGGGAAAGGAATCACATCTCTAATGTTGCCCATTCCTGTGGTAAACTGCACTAACCTTTCAAAACCTAAACCAAAGCCAGAATGAACCGCTGTACCAAACTTACGTAAGTCTAAATACCACCAAAGTTCTTTTTCATCAATATTCATGGTTTTCATTTTTTCTAATAATACATCATAACGTTCTTCACGTTGTGCACCACCAACCATTTCTCCAATGCCAGGAAACAAAACATCCATAGCTCTAACTGTTTTACCATCGTCATTTAAACGCATGTAAAATGCTTTGATATTTGCTGGATAATCAAATAAAATTACTGGACATTTAAAGTGTTTTTCTACCAAATAACGTTCGTGTTCAGATTGTAAATCTGCACCCCATTCGTTTATAGGAAACTGAAATTTTTTCTTTTTATTAGGTTTAGAGTTTCTTAAAATATCAAATGCTTCTGTGTAAGAAACGCGTTTAAAGTTATTTTCTGTTACAAATTTTAGCTTTTCTAACAAGCTCATTTCACTTCTTTGCGCTTGTGGTTTTGTTTTTTCTTCTTGATTAAATCGTTGGTCTAAAAATTCTAAATCGTCTTTACAGTTTTCTAACACATAGCTTAAAACTTCTTTAATAAAATCTTCTGCCAAATCCATATTACCATCTAAATCCATAAAAGCAACCTCTGGTTCTATCATCCAAAATTCTGCTAAATGTCTTGTGGTATTAGAGTTTTCTGCTCTAAAAGTTGGGCCAAATGTGTATACTTTACCCAAAGCCATTGCATAAGTTTCTGCTTCTAATTGACCAGAAACTGTTAAGTTGGTTTCTTTACCAAAAAAATCTTTAGCATAATCAATTTTTCCATCTTCTGTAACAGGTGCTTTGTTGTCTTCAAAAGAAGTTACTCTAAACATTTCTCCTGCTCCTTCTGCATCTGAACCAGTAACAATAGGTGTGTTTACATAATTAAATCCATTATCTTGAAAATACTTATGCACCGCAAAAGATAGTTTGGAGCGTACTCTCATAACAGCACTAAACGTATTGGTTCTAACACGTAAATGTGCGTTCTCTCTTAAAAATTCAAAACTATGTTTTTTGGGTTGTATAGGGTATTCATCTGGATTAGAATCTCCTAAAATTGCTATTTCTGAAACTTGAATTTCTACAGATTGTCCTTTTCCTTGGCTTTCTGCTAAAGTTCCTTTTATAGAAATTGCAGCTCCTGTTGTAATTCTTTTTAAAGTTTCTTCTGGTGTGTTTTCAAAATCGATAACACATTGTATATTTTTAATGGTAGAACCGTCATTTAAAGCAATAAAACGATTGCTTCTAAAAGTTCTAACCCAACCTTTTAAGGCTACTTCTTGTAAAATTGTTCCTGATTTTAAGATTTCATCAACGTTGCTTTTCATCATCATTAGTGTAAATATTATATTTTAAAATAGGCTTTTATAAAAAGAGTAAAGATACTTTATTGTTAGGGATTAAACAATCTAACAAAATGCTATATCCTCTTAAAAATTAAATTGTTTTATCCTCATTTGGAGGAAAAATCTTCATTTTAGGTTCTTTAAATACTTTTTTATTAGCTATTTTCTTTTCGAAAGTCAATAGAAGAGATGGTAGCAATAATAAGTTAGAAACCATGGCTAATAAAAGGGTTACAGAAACCAAACCACCTAAAGCAATAGTGCCACCAAAACTAGAGAGTGTAAATACTAAAAATCCGAAAAATAACACGATAGAAGTATAAAACATACTTACACCAGTTTCTCTTAAAGCGGCGTAAACAGATGGCTTTATATTCCAATTATTTGCCATTAATTCTTGTCTGTATTTTGCTAAAAAGTGAATGGTATCATCTACAGAAATACCAAATGCAATGCTAAAAACTAAAATGGTAGATGGTTTTATAGGGATGCTTAAAAAGCCCATTAAACCAGCTGTAATTAGTAAAGGAAGCATGTTTGGGATTAAGGATATAAAAATCATTTGTGGCGACCTAAACATCCACGCCATAAAAATGGCGATTAACAAAATAGCCAATGATAAAGAAATTACTAAGTTTTTAATTAAATAATTAGTGCCTTTTATAAAAACCAAAGCTTTACCTGTTAAAGAAACTTCATATCTATCAGCTGGAAATTCTTTGGTTATAACAGCTTTTAATCGTTCTTGGATTACCTGCATTTTGTCTGTACCAATATCTTTCATAAACGTAGTAATTCTTGCATATCGACCAGTAGAATCTACAAACGTTTTTAACATACTGGCATCGCTATTAGAGTTTTTGGTATACGAAAAAATGTAGCTTTGCTCTTGATTGGTTGGTAGTTGATAATATTTGGGATTTCCTTTATAATAGGCTTGTTTAGAGTATTTTACAATATTAGTTACAGAAATTGGTTTCGATAATTCTGGAAAAGTTTCAATAGCTTCATTTAATTTTTCCATCTTTTTTAAAGTGGAAAGTTTCATGACACCTTTTTCCTTTTTAGTATCAATTAAAATTTCTAAAGGCATAATACCACCAAACTCTTTTTCAAAGAATTTTATGTCTTTATAAAAAGGAAGACTTTTAGGCATGTCCTCTATTAAACTACCAGAAACTCTAATCATATACATCCCAATAATACCTAAAATAATTACGGTTACAGTGGCAAAATAAATGGTAATTCTTTTATTTTTTACCGTTTTTTCCATCCAATCTACCACATTTTCTATCCACCTTTTTTCTAAGTGATTTAAATGTTTCTTCTTTGGAAGAGGCATAAAACTATAAATAATAGGAATTATTAATAGTGCCAGAATAAAAATACTGATAATGTTTACAGAGGCTAAAATTCCAAATTCTCGTAATAAATTACTTTTTACAAAAACAAAAGTTGCAAAACCAGAGGCTGTAGTAATATTGGTCATTAAAGTAGCATTCCCAATTTTGGCAATTACCCTTTGTAAAGATTTAGCTTGGTTACCGTGTTTTTTTATTTCTTGTTGATATTTATTAATGAGAAATACAGCATTTGGCACCCCAATTACAATAATTAAAGGAGGTATTAAAGCAGATAAAACAGTAATTTCATACCTAAATAAACCAATAAAACCAAATGCCCAAACAACCCCAATAATTACCACTAAAAGTGTAATAAAGGTAGCTCTGTAAGAACGGAAAAAGAAAAAGAAAATTACGGCTGTAATTAATAATGCACCTCCTACAAATAGTACAATTTCATCTTGTATGTTTTGTGCGTTTAGCGTTCGTATGTAAGGCATACCAGAAACACGAACGTTTACATTGTTTTCTTTTTCAAACTTTTCTATTCTTGGAATTAATACATCAAATATAAAATCTCTACGTTTTGGTGTATTTATAATTTCTTTTTTTATATAAATAGCTGTCTGTAAGGTTCCTGTTTCTTTGTTATAAAGTAGGTTATCGTAAAAAGGAAGTTTTTCAAAAAGCTGCTTCTTTATAGCATTTACTTCTGCTGATGTTGTTGGTTCTTTCTCGTAAAGTGGTTCTAAAACAAACTTTCGCTTTTTCCTATCTGCTTTTAATTTTTGTACATCTGATATTGAAATGGTAAAATCTATTTCATCTCTATCATCAAATTGTTCTGTTAATTTATTCCAAGCATTAAATTTTTGTGGTGAAAAAACAGTTGAATCTTTAATACCAAGTATTACAAGATTTCCTTCTTCACCAAAGATGTCTAAAAATTTGTTGTAGTCTATATTTGCTTCGTGGTCTTCTGGTAAAAGGTTGGCTTCTGTATATGAAAATTTCATATATTTCATTTGCGAAGCAAGTAAGCTAGTTATTATTGCAATAAAAAGTAGTACCAAATAACGGTTTCGCAATATAATACCAGCAGCATTTGTCCAGAAATTCATAGAGAAAATTTTATGCAAAGGTAACCAAATTACATAGTTCTTAAAATAAAAAAAGGGCGTTTTAAAAACGCCCTTTTTTTATTTTTTTCAGTTTTAAACAGTCATTATTTCTTCTTCTTTTACAGCCAGTTTTTCATCTATTTGTTTTACAAAACTATCTGTTAATTTTTGTATGTCATCTTCTGCAATTTTTTTCATATCGTCAGAGATATCTACTTTTTTAATTTCGTTATTAGCTTCTTTTCTAGCATTTCTAACACCTACTTTTGCGTCTTCTGCTTCTGCTTTGGCTTGTTTAGCTAGCCCTTTTCTTCTTTCTTCTGTTAACGGTGGTACATTAATCATAATAATATCACCATTATTCATTGGGTTAAAACCTAAGTTTGCTATCTGTATTGCTTTTTCAATTTCTTGCAACATGCTTTTTTCCCAAGGTTGTATGCTTAGTGTTCTTGCATCTGGTGTATTTACATTGGCAACTTGTCCTAATGGGGTTTGAGCCCCATAGTAATCTACCATAACTGTACTTAGCATTGCAGGTGTTGCTCTACCTGCTCTAATAGAAACCAACTCTTTTTCTAAATGGGCAATTGCTTTGTTCATTGCCTCTTTAGCCGTGTCTAATATAAATTCTATTTCTTCGTTCATCTTCTTGTAAGTTTTAGTTTTTAATTATTGATTATCAACAACAGTACCAATTTTTTCTCCTGAAACTAATTTTAGTAAATTTCCGTTAGTATTCATATCAAATACAATAATAGGTAATTTATTTTCTTCACTCAAAGTAAATGCAGTCATATCCATTACTTTTAAACCTTTTGTAATTACATCTTTAAAGGTAATTGTTTCAAATTTTATAGCATTTTTATCTTTTTCTGGATCTGTATTATAAATTCCATCAACACGTGTTCCTTTTAAAATGGCATCTGCATCAATTTCAATAGCTCTTAAAACGGCTGCTGTGTCTGTGGTAAAGTATGGGTTTCCTGTGCCTGCACCAAAAATTACTACACGTCCTTTTTCTAAATGACGTATTGCTTTTCTTTTTATATAAGGTTCTGCTACTTCTTTAATTTCTAGTGCGGTTTGTAAACGTGTATAAACCCCTTCTTCTTCTAGAGCACTTTGAAGTGCCAAACCATTTATACAGGTTGCTAACATACCCATGTGATCTCCTTGTACACGATCCATACCATTTGCAGCACCAGCCACACCTCTAAAAATGTTTCCACCACCAATAACTATGGCTACTTCAACTCCTTTTGCTACTACTTGTTTTATTTCTTTTGCGTATTCTGAGAGTCTTTTAGGGTCTATTCCATATTGTCTTTCTCCCATTAAAGCTTCTCCACTAAGTTTTAAAAGAATTCTTTTGTATTGCATAGTTTATTTTAAATGTTGCGCAAAATTACGTTTTTTTTTTGATTTTCTTTTTTGTTAGAAAATAAAAAACCTTGCATTTCTAAAATAGAATGCAAGGTTTAAAATTTATAGATTCCTGTTTTTACAGGAGTAACAGTTTTGTCTTATCCTAAAGTTACTCTTTTAAAAGAAGATACTTCAACATCACCATATGTTTTTACATATTCAGCAACATTTTTCTTTTCATCTTTAATAAAAGTTTGGTCTAAAAGACACTGCTCCATATCTAAAGTTGTATTGTCAGAAATGAATCTTTCCATTTTACCTGGTAAAATTCTATCCCAGATTTTTTCCGGTTTGCCTTCTGCAGCTAATTCTGCTTTTGCATCTGCTTCTGCTTTTGTTAAAACTTCATCAGTAATTTGAGACATAGAGATGTATTGAGGAACATTTTTTAATGTTTTACCCAATCTACCTAACTCAATATTATCTTTTTCAATCACAGCAATTCTTGCTTCGGTTTCTGCAGCAACATAAGCAGGATCAAAATCTTTGTAAGATAGAGTTGTAGCTCCCATAGATGCAACTTGCATTGCAACGTCTTTTGCTAAAGTTTCAGCATTATCTACCACTGCAGATAATCCTACTAAAGCAGCAATTTTACCAATGTGTGTGTAAGCACCAACATAAGCAGCTTTTACTTTTTCAAAAGCAGTGATGTCTAACTTTTCTCCAATAACACCAGTTTGTTCCACTAATTTATCGGCAACTGTCATTCCATTAAAATCTGCAGCTAAGAAATCTTCTTTGCTATCATAATTTAAGGCAATGTCTGCAAATTCGCCAGCTAATGCTACAAATTTTTCGTTTTTACCAACAAAATCAGTTTCACAAGCTAATACAATTGCTACACCTTCTGTTTTATCGTCGTTAATTTTAGTTACTGCAACACCTTCTGTAGATTCTCTATCAGCTCTTTTTGCAGCAATTTTTTGACCTTTTTTACGTAAAATATTTATTGCTTCGTCAAAATTACCTTCTGCTTCTACTAATGCCTTTTTACAGTCCATCATACCAGCTCCAGTTGCTTCTCTTAATTTTTTAACGTCAGCAGCACTTACTTTTACCATGTCACTTCCTTTTTTTATGAAACGATTGTTTCTAAATTGATATTAATTATTTTTTTTCTTCTGTTGCAGTTTCAGTAACTTCTGCTTTAGTAGCTTCCTTTTTTGGAGCTTCTTTAGCTTCTTTTACTTTTTCTTTGTCTGCTTTTCTATCAGATAAACCTTCTGCAATTGCTTCTGTAACAAAACCTAATACTTTGTCTATCGATTTAGACGCGTCATCGTTTGCTGGAATTACGTAGTCTACTTGTCTTGGATCAGAGTTTGTATCTACCATTGCAAAAATTGGGATATTTAATTTTTGAGCTTCTGCTACAGCAATGTGCTCTTTTTTAATATCTATTACAAATAATGCACCAGGTAAACGAGTCATATCAGAAATAGAACCTAAATTCTTTTCTAATTTTTCTCTTTGTCTGTTAATTTGTAATTTTTCTCTTTTAGACAAAGCGTCAAAAGAACCATCTGTTTTCATTCTATCAATAGAAGCCATTTTTTTCACAGCTTTTCTAATAGTAACAAAGTTAGTTAGCATTCCACCAGGCCATCTTTCTGTAATGTAAGGCATGTTTACTGCTTTTGCTTTGTCTGCAACAATGTCTTTAGCTTGCTTTTTTGTAGCTACAAATAAAATTTTTCTACCAGAATTAGCAATTTTCTTTAATGCTTCTGATGTTTCTTCTATTTTAGCTGCAGTTTTATACAAATCGATGATGTGTACACCATTACGTTCTGTATAAATGTAAGGTGCCATATTTGGATTCCACTTTCTTGTTAAGTGACCAAAGTGTACACCATTGTCTAATAAATCTTGAATGTTTACGTTTGCCATTTTTAAATGTGTTTACTTTCTGTTTTCGAAATCAATATACAAGTAGCTTTTTGTTAAGGTCTTGTATATTTAGATACTAAACTGTTTAATATTAATGTATTGTAATAATAACAGTTCTCAATTGTAATGTATACTGAAACAAGTTCAGTGTATATATTAACGTTTCGAGAATTGGAATTTTTTACGTGCTTTTTTCTGACCGAATTTTTTACGTTCTACCATTCTTGGATCACGAGTTAATAAACCTTCTGGTTTTAATACTGCTCTGTGCTCTTCATTAATAGAAACTAAAGCTCTTGTAATTGCCAAACGAATTGCTTCTGCTTGACCAGTTACACCACCACCAAAAACATTTACTTTTACATCATAAGATGTTAAGTTTTCTGTTAACATTAATGGTTGTTGTACTTTATATTGTAAAGTTCCTGTTGTAAAATAATCTTTAAAATCTTTCTTATTAACAGTAATGTTTCCTTTACCTTCCGAAAGATAAATACGAGCTACTGCTGTTTTTCTTCTACCGATTTTGTGTACTGTATCCATTATTTATAATCGTTAAGGTTAATAGCTTTAGGTTCTTGACCTGCTTGTTTGTGCTCTGTACCTGCATATACATACAAGTTTCTAAATAAAGCGCTACCTAAAGTGTTTTTTGGTAACATTCCTTTTACTGCTTTTTCGATTAATCTTGTAGGATCTTTCTCAAACATTTCTGTTGCAGTTAACGATCTTTGTCCTCCTGGATACCCTGTATGACGAATGTAAGATTTGTCTCTCCATTTGTTACCAGTTAAAACAATTTTTTCTGCGTTGATAATAACCACGTTGTCTCCACAATCTACGTGAGGAGTATAATTTGGCTTGTATTTACCTCTAATTAGCTTTGCTATTTTAGAAGCTAGACGACCCAACGTTTGCCCGTCCGCATCAACTAAAACCCACTCCTTGTTTACGGTAGCGCTGTTTGCTGATACTGTTTTGTAACTTAATGTGTTCATAATTACACTATTAGTTTTTGTTCAATTAATAATTTCATTTTCCTTAAAAAAGGAGTGCAAATGTACCATTATTTATTTTATTGACAAATAGACTTTTAGAAATATTTTTATAAAAATACTAGCTTTTCTTTTTTGGTAAATAATTAACATATTGTTAAGAGAATAGAAAGTTAATTTTGCACCTCTATATAAAAATGCCTACAATCTCTTTTTTCAACGATTAAAACAACCCAAAAAAAATCAATGAAAACTTTTACTTTACTAACTTTTTTTACCCTATTCATGGTTTTTTCTGTTTATGGACAAGGCCAAACTTTAAATAAAATTAAGAAAAGGATTTACACCACTAAAAGATTGGTTTAAAAACCAATAATAGATGGTAAAATTAATGAAGATGCATGGGGTGTAGTGGAATGGTCTTCTGATTTTGTTGAGAAAAATCCAGACGAAGGAACACCACCAGCATATCAAACAATGTTTAAAGTAATGTATGATGCAAAGTTTTTATACATTGCTATTAGAGCTTTTGATGATGAGCCAGAGTTGATACAGCAAAGATTAAGTAGAAGAGATGGTTTTGCTGGAGATCGAGTAAATGTAATTATTGATAGCTACCATGATAAAAGAACAGCTTTTGTTTTTACCACAACTGCTGCTGGTGTAAAAGGAGAAGAATTTTCATCGCAAAATGGTGGTAGTTGGGATGATAGCTGGAACCCCATTTGGTTTACAGATGCCCATGTAGATGATAAGGGTTGGACTGCAGAAATGAAAATACCCTTTAGTCAGCTACGCTTTGGGAAAGCAAAAGAACAAATTTGGGGTTTTAATATTAACAGAACTATTTTTAGATTGCAAGAGCGTTCTTTGTGGCAAAGAATACCTAATGACCAAGCAGGATTTATTAGTGAAGCCGGCGAATTGCATGGACTTATCAACCTAAAACCACAAAAACAATTAGAAATACAACCTTTTGCAGTGGTGCAATATGATACTTATGAGCCAGAAATTGGGAACCCTTATAGAGATGGTAATGATTTTAAATTGAATGGTGGTTTAGACGCAAAAATTGGAATTACCAATGATTTAACTTTAGATTTAACTGTAAACCCAGATTTTGGTCAAGTAGAAGCAGACCCAGGAGCTATTGCTTTGGATGGTTTTCAAATATTTTTTAGAGAACAAAGACCCTTTTTTGTAGAAAATAGAAATATTTTCGATTTTGAGTTTGCAAACGGAAGAGACAATTTATTTTATAGTAGACGAATTGGTAGAAACCCACATAGAAGTGCAAATTTAGTAGATGGAGAGTTTGCAAAAGAGCCTTTAAATTCTAGAATTTTAGGTGCTGCAAAATTTTCTGGAAAAACAAAAGAAGGTTGGTCTATTGGAGTTTTAGAAAGTGTTACTGCGAACGAGTTTTCGGAAATTAGACAGACAGATGGTACAACTAGAAAAGAAATCGTAGAACCATTAACCAATTATTTTGTAGGTAGAATTCAAAAAGATTTTAACGAAAGAAATTCTTTTATTGGTGCAATGTTTACTGCCACAAACAGAAATTTAGATGGTAATTTTAACGAACTACATAAAGCAGCATATACAGGTGGCCTAGATTTTAATCATAACTGGAAAAATAGAGAATATTATTTAGATGGTAATGTAATTTTAAGTCATGTAACAGGTAGTAAAGAAGCTATAGAAGATACACAACGTTCTATAACACGTTTGTTTCAAAGAACTGATGCTACACACGTTTCTGTAGATCCAACAAGAACCTCACTAACAGGTACAGGTGGTAGAATAGAGTTAGGAAAAGCAGGGGGAGGAGATTGGCGCTATAATACAGGTTTTATATGGCGATCTCCAGAATTAGAATTAAATGATGTTGGTTTTTTAAGAAATACAGATGAAATGATTCAGTTTGCTAACCTTAGTTATTTATGGTAAGTTCCTACAGAAACGTATAGGAATATGCGTGTAAGTACAGAGGAATTAACAGAATATGATTTTCAAGGAAATTTAAACAGAATTCGTTTTGAAGGGTCAGCAAATATAAATTGGATAAATAATGCAGATACAAGAATAGGCATACGAGCTAATTTTAAACGTTTTTCTAACTCCTTTTTAAGAGGAGGTCCAAGATGGAGAACAGCAAATAGTAGGTATGTTTTTGCTTCTTTTAGTTCTGATAGAAGTAAACTGTTTAGCTATAATTTTAGATATTTAAATGTACATTCTAATGAAAATGTTTTGGGCAGAAATAGATATACGATAGGTTTTGTGTATCAACCTACAGATGCGTTAAACATTTCTTTTGAAAATGAATTAGAAATTACAAAAGATAAATCTCAATATGTAACAGAAACTAGTTTTGGTAACCAAGCTAGATATATTTTAGGTAAAATTACAAATGATGAATTTTCATCAACTTTAAGATTTACGTACAGTATCAACCCTAATTTTTCTATACAATTTTATGGCCAACCATTTATTTCTAGAGGGCGTTATTCTAATTTAAACTTTGTAAATAATCCAGTAGCAGCCTCTTTTAACGACAGAGTGAATTTGTATAGCAACAATCAAATTTCTTATAACCAAACCTCAGAAAGTTTTTTAGTTGATGAAAATACAGATAATACTACAGATTACACTTTTAGTAATCCAGATTTTTCATTTACACAATTACAAACTAATTTGGTTGTAAGATGGGAATATATACCAGGTTCTGAATTATTTTTAGTTTGGGCAAGAGGCTCTTCTGGCTTACAAAACGTAAACGATTCTTTAAAAGAAAGTATTAATAAACAAATTTTTGATATACCAGCACAAGACACCTTTTTAATAAAAGCTACCTATAGATTTGTACGGTAATTTTAAGCAAAAGTAGCACGTTGCAAACGATCGTTTATAGAAGTTCCTAGACCATTTTCTGGAAAACGTTCTGCTATAATTACATCTAAATGATAAGTGTCTAATAAGTGTAAAGAATTATATAAATTAGAGGCTGCCTCTTGCATAACGCCTTTTTCAGATAAAATAATTTCGGTTACACTGTCATTGTTAATAGAATCTTTAAAAACCAAAACACCAATTTTTTTATTCAAATGTTTTTTAAGTTCACTCAAAACATTATTTACCAAAAAAGTTTTGGTTTTTGGGGCATAATGTCTGGCTAACATTCCAGGAGCTTCAGGGCTTTGTTCCTTTTTATTTTTGATAGCTATTTTGCCAACTACTGCTTCTATATCTTCTAGAGGTAAAGCACCTAACCTATAAATAATAGGTTCCTCATTTTCGAAACCAATAATGGTAGATTCAATTCCGTTTTTACAGGCACCGCCATCTAAAACCATTTGAATATCATTTTTAAAATAATTTTCTACATGACTTGGTTTTGTAGGGCTAATACTACCAAAAGGATTTGCACTTGGTGCAGCTAAAGGAAAAGATAACTGTCGTAAAAGTGATAAAGTTACAGGATGATTTGGTACACGAACAGCAACAGTATCTTTGCCAGCTGTAATTAAATCAGGTATTTTACGGTTCTTCTTTAAAACCAAAGTCATAGAACCAGGCCAAAAAGCATCTGCTAATAATTTTGCTTTTTTAGGAATGTGTGTAACCACATTTTCTAAAAATTCTACAGAAGGAATATGTACAATTAACGGATTGAAAAAAGGCCTTTTTTTAGTTGAAAAAATGCTGTTGATGGCTTTTTCGCTAAAAATATTTCCTGCTAAACCATACACAGTTTCTGTGGGTATTGCTACCAACTGCTCGTTAGTTAATAATTGAACAGCTTTTTTTATGTCTTTAGAAATAATGCTCATAACTTAGACGCGAAATTACAATTATTTTAAATAAATGGAATAGTTTTTGGTTAATTGCATTAAAAATACGAACTCATGAAAAATATTACTATTACTATTATTCTTTTTTGCACTTTACAAAATTTTGTTTCTCAAGAAAAATTAGGAAAACCGTTTATTACAGGAGATTTTAATTTTACTCTGGGAATTAACGAAAACTATACTCTTTTTGATACAGATGATGGAGAAGGACTCTTAGAACCAGCTGCACTTTTTTTTAGAATAGGCTTTGGGTACGAGTTTAAAAAAAGAGTTGCCATAAGTTTTAATGGTGGCTATGATTTTCATTTTAATTATGCTGTAGATGCTTTTCCTACTTATGGTGGTTTAAGGTTTAATATTGTAGAAAAAGATGATGATGCTTTTTTTACAGAAGTTAGATATGGAAAAATGTGGACACCTTCTTCACGTTATCCAGATGGTAATTATTATGGTTTAGGTTTGGGTTTTCAAATTGCAGGAGAAAAACGATGGAATACCATTGTTAGAATCGATTTTCATAGAAAAGGGATTGCAGGTTTTGAAAATAATCGATTAGATAGCGTTTCTTTTGGCTTAGGATTTTCGTTTTTTTAGAAATTTTTGCTAACCTTTAATTCTATGAGTAGTGTCAGATTTCTTATTAAACTCTTATGTATTTTGAGTGAGCTACAAGTATGGGCGTTTTATACGTATCCTCGATAGTAAATAAATTTTACCTAAAACACTGCTGTATTTTTTCAAATAGCAACTCTTTCTTTATCGGTTTAGAAATATAATCATCACAACCTACTTTAAATGCTTTTTCTTTATAGCTTCCAAAGGCATGTGCTGTTTGTATTATTATTTTTACCTCTGTATTAAATTGTCTTATTCTTTTTATCACTTCTATACCATTGAGGCCAGGTAGTTTAATATCCATTAATATGAGATCGAAATTTGAGTTATTCTTGCAAACTTCAACAGCTTCTAATCCATTTTTGACTGTTTGTATTGTTTTAGCACTGCCTTCTAATATTTTTAACAGAATCAATGAACTGATATTGTCATCTTCAACAACTAATATGTTTAGTTTCTTTATTTTATTATCTGTTTGTTTTTTAACTGATTTTTTAGTTTTTACTGGACTATAAGGAATAGAAACATAAAACGTAGACCCCTTGTTTTCTATTGATTCAACTTTTATTTTACCACCTAATAATTCAACATAAGATTTTGTAATTGCAAGGCCTAATCCAGAACCTTGGTATATGTTTTTGTCTTCAATATCAGCTTGCTCAAAACGATTAAATATGGCTTTTTTTCTTTTTGCTGGTATTCCAATTCCAGAATCTTTAACATAAAATTCCAGAAAATCTTTTTTCTTTTGACATCCAATTTCAATAGTTCCTTTTTCTGTAAACTTAATTGCATTTTTTATCAGATTAGTTAGAATTGAACTTAGTTTAGTTTCATCGCTAAGTAGGGTAGTTTCGTCTTCAAACAATTTATTGTTAAGAATTAGTTTTAATCCTTTCTTTTTAGCTTCAAGACTAAAAAAAACATGCAACGATTTAAGAGCGTTACCAATATTAACCTCAGTTATTGAAACCTTAATCTGCCCTGAATCAATTTTAGAAACTTCAATAATATCATTTACCGTATTTAACATTCGGTTACCGCTTTGCTCAATGATCTCAATAAATTTAGTACGTTTTTTACCCGTTAGGTCTTTTTGCTGAAGTAAATTGGTGAAACCCAAAATTCCATTCATTGGAGTTCTAAGTTCGTGGCTCATATTGGCTAAAAATGAACTTTTCAAACGGTCAGATTCTTCCGCTTTTTCTTTGGCAATAGTTAATTCTTGCTTTGCTTTTGCAATTGCTGTATAATCAGCAAAAACACCCCATAGACGAAAGACTTTACCATTTTTATCTTTTTCAGCTCTACCTCGTGAAATACAGTTGATAATTTCACCATCTGATCGTATGGCCCTCAATTGAGCTTCAAAAGAAATTCCTTTTTGTACAGACTCTTCAACCAAGGGTGCAAATTTTTCAAAGTCTTCTTTTACAAAAATGCTGCTATGATTTGCCCAATTGGGTGCACCTTGTTTGGGCGAGCGTTTAAATATTTTAAACAAACCCTCTGACCAATTAACTATGTCGTTTTCAACATCCCATTCCCAACTACCAATTTGGAAAAGTTGTTCGGCATCTTTTAAAAGTTTTTGTTGTTTTAAAATTTTCTTCTTGGCTTTGTTATTTTCTGTAACATCATGCGAAAAACCGTGATAATACTTTTTGCCGTTTTCATCGGTATAGGAAGAAACTCGCATATATACATCAAAAATTGTATTGTCTTTGCGTTTTGCTTTAAATTCAAATTCTCCTGAACCATATTTTTCTACTTTTTCAATGATCTTTTTGGGCATATCTGGATCTAAGCAATGCGATTTTGGAGATGTTTCTATCACTTCGGCTTGATTTTCGAACCCCCACATTTTTAGGTAAGCTTTGTTGGCATAAGTAAACAATCCTTTTTCGTTTATAATGTTATATCCATCGAGCGCATCGTCAATAATTTTGTCTTTGAGAGATAATTTCTCAAATGCAGTATAAAGCTCTTTACTTTTTTCTTTTACCAGTTCTTCAAGGTGGTTTCGGTATCGTTCTAATTCTATTTCCTGTTTTTTGTCCTTTGTAATATCAATTGTTAATTCATTGTATCCTGTTACTTTGCCTTTACTATTTATGGGGTTTAGTAATGTTTTATAATAACGAATATTTTTGTTCCCAAAATCCCACTTATGTTCACTTTCGTGTTTTTTTCCTTTTTTTACTTCTTTTACAATAGAACTAAAGTATTCTCTACCTTCTTTAGGAAGTAATTCAATCGTATTCAAACCCTTATAAGCATCTATGTTTAGGAGCTCTTTTGTTGTTTTGTTAAATGCTGTATTAAAATAGACTAACTTATCATCACAATCTCTTAGGCTAATCATTTCATCAGTATTTTCAACAATAGCTTGAAGATGTAATTTTTGTTGTGCAATGATGTTTTCGGCCTTCTTTTTTTCGGTAATGTCAGTAAAAGTAATTACGATACCGTCAATTTTATCGTCAATAGTACGATATGGATTGATGCGCATCCAAAAGTAATTTTTATCATTAGTTTGAACTTCAACTTCTTTTGGAATTAGCGTTTTTAAGACTTCTTTGGCATCATTGATAAGTGTATCGTATTTTAAATTATTGGTAAATTGTTTGAAAGGCCGTCCAATGTCGGTTTGTAATAAATCAATAATAATTGATACTGCTGGGGTAAAATTAAAAATTCGTAAATCTTTATCTAAAAAAATAGTAGCTATTTCGGTTGCTTGCATCAGGTTCTGGATGTGACTGTTTACCTGATTTAATTCATTTAGTTTTAAAGATAATTCTGTATTGGTGGTTGTAAGTTCTTCGTTTAACGATTGCAGCTCTTCTTTAGATGTTTCCAATTCCTCGTTAGAGCTTTGTAGCTCTTCGTTGGTAGATTGAGCTTCTTCGTTAGATGATTTTAATTCTTCGTTGGTGATTTCTAGTTCTTCAATGGTGTTTCGAAGGTATTGTTCTTTTTCGGCAAGTTCTTTTTCAAGTTCGAAAATGGTAAGGTCGTCTAATCTTTCTTCACCAATATCTAATTTTGTCTTTAAATCGGGTTTTACTGTCTTAAAAATAACAATAAAAAGTTTCGTTTCTTTTTGTTGATATATTAGAGGTGCTACGGAAATTTCTAAATACTCGTAACTGTCATTTACCTTAACTCGTATATTCTTTTGAACTATTTTGGTATTACTAATTTTGGCTTTACGTATTGCATTTGATATTGATATTTTAAGGCCATGCTTGGCTGTTTTTACTATGTTATTACTGAATTCGCCTGTTGGGATTCCAAGAAATTTTTCTGTATTTCCATTGCTATAAAGTATGGATCCGTCTCCATCAATAATAATACTTGGCGGCGTATGGTTTTCAAGCATATAATCTTTCAATATTTCTGATAAGGAATGATCTACTCCTTTCTTCTCTGAAAGTTTTTCGTTGTGCTTAGTGTAATTCATCTGCCACACTTTTGCAGAAATATCAAGATTGTTAATCTTGTTAAATATTTTTTGTTTTTTATTTTCTACAGTGTAGTATTTAGAAAAGTCTCCAAGGCTTTCTGAATTGCCGAGTACTAATATACCTTTTTCTTTTAATGCATAATGAAAAATAGATAATGCTTTCTGTTGCAGGTTGCTGTCAAAATAAATTAGTAAATTTCTACAACTTATTAAATCTATGCGAGAGTATGGTGGGTCTTGAATAATATTTTGTTCGGCAAAAATAACACTTTCTCTTATTGATTTTTTAATTCTATATCCTTCTCCTTCTATTAGAAAGTGTCGTTGCAGTAGTTCTGTTGGTAGATCTGCTATTATATTGTTACTATAAAAACCATCGCGAGCTTTATCTATTGCATCTAGGTCGATATCTGATGCAAAAACCTGCAATTCGATATTTAATTTATTTTTATTGATATAATCTTTAAATAGAATAGTTCATGTATAGGCTTCTTCTCCAGTGGCACAAGCAGGCACCCATATTCTAAGATTATTATTTTCGGTATTTGAAACGACTTTCTGAATTATATTTTTTTGAATATAATCAAAAGTGTCTTTATCCCTAAAAAAGCTAGTAACACTTATTAAAAATTCTTTGCACAGTGTATTCACCTCTGTACTATCATCTTCCATTAATTTTACGTATTCTTCGAGGTTGTTTAATTTTTTTACTGTCAGTCGTCTATCAATACGCCGAAATATAGTATTTCTCTTATAGTCATTAAAATCGTTTCCGGTTTGGCCTTTTACAATATTAAAAATTTTAGTTAATAATGTTTCCGACTGCTCATTAAAACTTATTTTTCTGAGTTCTTTAAATTCGTTTTCAATATAATTTAAAATTACATTGGGCATTTCCTCCACAGGAATTATATAGTCTATTAGTTTGGTATGTACTGCGCTTAAAGGCATTCCGTCGTATTCAGCAGTATTGGGTTCCTGTACAATTGTTAGTCCTCCTGCTTCTTTTACTTCTTTTATGCCATGCGTTCCATCAGAACCGGTGCCAGAAAGTATTACAGCTACTGACTTTTCAGCTAAACTGTTTTTCATCGACTTGAAAAATACATCGATAGGTAAGTTAATGCCTTTTTTTTCGGGTAGTTTTTTAAGGATAAGTTTATTATTTTCTAGAAGCACAAAATTTTTAGGAGGAATAATATATACATTTCCAGCCTGAACCCTCATATTGTTTTTGATTTGGCAAACATCCATTTTTGTATACCGTTTCACAATTTCTGCTAAAATACTTTTGTAGTTTGGTGATAAATGCCGAATAATTACGAAAGCGATTTTTTGGGTGCTTGGCATGTTTTTAAAAAAATTTTCAAATTCTTTTAAACCGCCGGCGGAAGCTCCTATACCTACTATTGGGGTTTTTTTCATACTAATTAAATTAAAGTATTTTGCTTTAGAAAGTTACGTATTTTTTCTGTAATACAAGTATTTTTTATTATACCGTTACAGGTATACCTTTTTTGGTATAATTTATCCAGTTCAAAAGATTTTTAAAGCCATTTTAGGAGGCGGAAAATAGTTTAAACTACTTCTTGTTTAAATCTTGAGTTCAGTAAAATTTACATAATTTTTCTTAACAATTTTTTTTTATTCGTATTGAGATGTATTTTATTTGGTTTTCTAAAATCAAGGCTAAAATACATTTTTAAATTACTGTAAATATACAGTTTGTTTCCTTATTTTTTAAGCTATATCTTTGTTTTGATGGTTTCTAAAAGCCATATTTATATTTTAAATTTCTGCATATTCTTTTAGTGGTAACATTTTCATAAAGATTATATTGTTTCGTCATACTTATTATAACGTCATTGTTCTTTGCAATTTACGTACCTATTTTATAGCAAATTCAAATGGTTTAGAAAAATCTGTAGGAATTAGTTTTTTTTCAAACAGCAGTATTTTAAATAAAGATTTCTAACACAAATTATTTTACAAAAAAATAATGAATGGCACTTGCTTTGGTAAATCGTAAACAATTCGTATATTTGCACCGAAAATAATGGTAAATGAAGAAAGAAGGGGACTTAAAGTCCCCTCTTTTTATACTTTATTTTAAGAATTAAAATGGATAAGAAAAAGGTACAAGATTTAGTAGATGAAGCTTTAGAGCTTAACAAATCGTTGTTTTTAATAGAGCTTTCAATCTCTGTAAATAACAAAATACAAGTGGTTGTAGATGGTGATAATGGAGTGCCTTTAAGCGAGTGTATTAGAATTAGTAGAAATGTAGAGCATAACTTAGATCGAGAAGAAGAAGATTTTTCACTAGAAGTTACCACTCCAGATATCGCACATCCACTAACAGAAAAAAGACAGTATATTAAAAATATTGGCAGAATTTTAAAAGTAAAAACTGTAGAACAAGAATTTGAAGGAACTTTGGCAGAAGCAGACCAAGATAAAATTATCTTACAATGGAAAGCAAGAGAGCCAAAACCAATAGGTAAAGGTAAAATTACTGTAGAAAAAACAGTAACTATAGCGTATAAAGATATTAAAGAAGCAAAAGTGAAAATTGTATTTTAAGCAAAAAATGTAATGGAAAATATAGCATTAATTGATTCGTTTTCAGAATTTAAAGATAACAAAAGTATAGACAGAGTAACACTTATGTCTATTTTAGAAGAAGTATTTAGAGCAGCCTTAAAACGCAAGTTTGGTTCTGATGATAATTTTGATATTATTATAAATCCAGATAAAGGAGATTTAGAAATTTGGAGAAACAGAGTAGTCGTTGCAGATGGTTTTTCTGAAGATGATAACGAAGAAATAGAACTTTCTGAAGCAAGAAAAATTGAGCCAGATTTTGAAATTGGAGAGGACGTTTCTGAAGAAGTAAAGTTAATAGATTTAGGAAGAAGAGCTATTTTAGCATTACGCCAAAACTTAATTTCTAAAATTTACGAGCACGATAGTACAAATATATTTAAGCAATTTAAAGATTTAGAAGGCGATTTATATAGTGCAGAAGTACATCACATTCGTCACAATGCAATTATTTTGTTAGATGATGAAGGTAACGAAATAGTATTGCCAAAAAGCGAACAAATAAGATCAGACTTCTTTAGAAAAGGAGATTCTGTTAGAGGTGTTATAAAATCGGTAGAATTAAGAGGTAATAAACCAGCTATTATTTTATCTAGAACATCACCAGCATTTTTAACTAAATTATTTGAGCAAGAAATACCAGAAGTTTTTGACGGTTTAATTACAGTTGAAGGCGTTGCAAGAATACCAGGAGAAAAAGCTAAAGTAGCTGTAGATTCTTATGATGATAGAATCGATCCAGTTGGAGCTTGTGTAGGTGTTAAAGGGTCTAGAATACATGGTATTGTTAGAGAACTTGGTAATGAGAATATAGATGTTATCAATTATACAAAAAACGAACAATTATTCATCTCAAGAGCTTTAAGCCCTGCAAAAGTAACTTCAATGGAGATTGAAATGTTCGAAGAAGAAAAAAATGGTAAAAAAGGTCGTGTAAATGTACTTTTAAAGCCAGAAGAAGTTTCTAAAGCTATTGGTAGAGGCGGTGTTAATATTCGTCTAGCTAGCGAGTTAACAGGTTACGAAATAGATGTTAAAAGAGAAGGGTTAGAAGAAGAAGATGTAGAATTAACAGAATTTAGAGACGAAATTGAAGATTGGATTATTGCAGAATTTAAAAACATAGGGTTAGATACTGCAAGAAGTGTGTTAGAAACTACTGTAGAAGAATTGGTAAAAAGAACCGATTTAGAAGAAGAAACTATTTTAGATGTTCAAAGAATTTTAAAAGAAGAATTCGAAGAGTAGTATTAAAAATTGAAAAAGAAATCGTAAAAAAGTATATTTTTACAAAATTAAAGGCTAAAAAATAACATATGTCTGAAGGCAAAATAACGAGGCTTAATAAAGTTTTAAGAGAATTAAATATTTCTCTTGATAGAGCAGTAGAATACTTAGCAGATAAAGGTCATGAAATAGAATCTAGACCTACTACTAAAATTTCTGGTGAAATCTATCAAGTTCTTCTAGATGGTTTCCAAACAGATGCTAGCAAAAAAGCAGCCTCTAAGGAAGTTGGAGAGGAAAAACGAAAAGAGAAAGAAGCAATTCGTGCAGAACTTGAAGCTAAGCAAGAGAGAAAAAGGATAGAAGAAGCCCAAAAAGAAGAAGTTTTAAAAGCGAAAGCCGAAAAGTTAGAGTTAAAGACTGTTGGTAAAATAGATATTGAGAAGGCAGGTAAAAAAGCCGAACCCAAAACAGAAGAAGTTAAAGAAGAAGCACCAAAAGTTGCAGAAACTAAAGCAGCACCTGTTTCAAAAGGGACACTAAAAGAGCCAGCAAAAGAAACTCCTAAAGTAGAAGCTCCAAAAGCGAAGAAAGAAATTTCTAACATAGAAAAAGAGTCTACAAAAAAAGAACCTTCAAAAAAAGCAGATGCAAAGCCTGCTGCGAATGAAGAAAACCCTTCAGAAGTAACTGCAGAAAATGCAGAAGCTATAAAAACACAGTACAAAAAGTTAGATGGTCCAAACTTTACAGGTAAAAAAATCGATTTAAAACAATTCGAAAAACCTAAAAAGAAAAAGCCAGAAGCTAAAAAAGACGCCCAATCAGACCCAAGAAAAAAACGTAAGCGTATTAGTAAACCTGGATCAACAGGAGGCGCTGCAAGAGGTAATCAAGGTGGTAGAGGTTCTAATAGAGGTGGCTTCAAAGGAAGAGGAAATACTAGACCTGCTGTTAAAAAAGAAGAACCAACAGAAGCAGAAATCCAAAAACAAGTTAGAGAAACCTTAGAAAAATTACAAGGTAAATCTTCTAAAGGTAAAGGAGCAAAATATAGAAGAAATAAAAGAGAAGCACACAGAGAACAAACAGAAGCAGAATTAGAAGCACAAGCATTAGACAATAAAATTCTAAAAGTAACAGAGTTTGTTACGGTTAGTGAAGTTGCAACCATGATGGAGGTTCCTGTAACCAATATTATTTCTGCATGTATGTCTTTAGGTATGATGGTAACAATGAATCAGCGTTTAGATGCAGAAACATTAGTAATTGTTGCAGAAGAATTTAATCATAAAGTAGAGTTTGTTGGTGCAGAAGTAGAAGAGTCTATAGAAGAAGTAGAAGATAAACCAGAAGATTTAATTACACGTGCACCAATTATTACCGTAATGGGTCACGTAGATCATGGTAAAACATCTTTACTAGATTATATTAGAAAAGCAAATGTAATAGAAGGCGAAAGTGGAGGTATAACACAACACATTGGAGCCTATTCTGTAAACGTTGGCGATCAAAAAATTGCCTTTTTAGATACCCCTGGTCACGAAGCCTTTACAGCCATGAGAGCACGTGGAGCGCAAGTAACAGATTTAGTAATTATTGTGGTGGCTGCAGATGATGATGTAATGCCACAAACTAAAGAAGCAATTTCGCATGCACAAGCCGCTGGAGTTCCAATTATTTTTGCAATTAACAAGATTGATAAACCCAATGCGAATCCAGATAATGTAAAAACACAACTTTCTGCTATGAATTTATTGATAGAAGAGTGGGGTGGTAATATTCAGTCGCAAGATATTTCTGCAAAAACAGGAGAAGGGATACCAGACTTGTTAGAAAAAGTTTTACTAGAAGCCGAAGTGTTAGAACTAAAAGCAAACCCTGGTAAAAATGCAGTAGGTGCAGTAGTAGAAGCATTATTAGACAAAGGGAGAGGGTATGTAACTACTATCTTAGTACAAGCAGGAACCCTAAAAATTGGAGATTACTTATTAGCTGGTAAACACAGTGGTAAAGTAAAAGCCATGTTTGATGATAAAGGAAATAATTTAAAAGAAGCAGGTCCATCAACACCAGTATCTATTTTAGGTTTAGATGGTGCACCACAAGCTGGTGATAAATTCAATGTATTTGATGATGAAAGAGAAGCAAAACAAATTGCCTCTAAACGTTCTCAATTACAAAGAGAACAATCTGTTAGAACACAGAAAACATTAACCTTAGATGAAATCGGACGTAGAATTGCATTAGGAGACTTTAAAGAATTAAACATCATCCTAAAAGGAGATGTAGATGGTTCTGTAGAAGCATTAACAGATTCTTTCCAAAAATTATCTACAGAAGAAATTCAAGTTAATATATTACATAAAGGTGTTGGTGCCATTACAGAAAGTGATGTGTTATTAGCAACCGCATCAGATGCAATTATTGTTGGTTTTAACGTAAGGGCACAAGGTAATGCAAGAATAGTTGCTGATAGAGAAGAAGTAGATATTAGAACATATTCTATTATTTATGATGCAATAAACGACTTAAAAGATGCTATGGAAGGTATGTTGTCTCCAGAAATGAAAGAAGAGGTAACAGGTAACGTAGAAATTAGAGAAGTATATAAAATCTCTAAAGTTGGTAATATTGCAGGATGTATGGTGATGTCTGGTAAAATATTTAGAGATTCTCAAATTAGAATTATTAGAGATGGTATTGTTGTGCACGATGGTGTGTTGTCTTCTTTAAAACGTTTTAAAGACGATGTAAAAGAAGTTGCCAAAGGATATGACTGTGGTCTTCAAATCAAGAATTATAATGACATTCAAGAAAGTGATGTTATAGAAGCTTATAAAGAAGTAGCTGTAAAAAAGAAATTAAAGTAAATATATTTTAATATAAAAATAAAGCCGAAATTCGTAATGAATTTCGGCTTTTTTATTGCTAAATATTTTAAATTATATCAGCAAAAAGCTAAATTATTTTCCCACAGGAATTACAATAGTTCCAGAAAACTCTTTACTAAAAATTAAATTTGCCCTATCAGCTTCTAATGTTGTTTTGTAACTTCCAACCTGTACTTTCCAATACGGATTGTTGTAAACTAACTTTTTAGGAGTTTTTGGATACAAAACACCAAACTTTGTGTAGGTGCTTTTTGCGGTTTTTTCATTGCCATAATATACCTGAATTGTATAACCAAAACCATTTTTTTTATTGTAATTTCTCTTTTTTTCTATCAATTTATCAATAGAATCTTCTGTCAATTTATTAATCGAATCGCTGCTAATTATCTTGTTTTGAGCACTTAGACTTAAAGTAAAAGTAAAGAAGCAAAATAAAAAAAGTGTTAAAAATTTTAGGTTTTTCATCTATAAAAATCTTTTTACAAAAATAACAACTTGTAATAGAATATATTGAGTTATTATCTTATTTAGAATTATTATAAATTGATATTTAACATTCTATTCGCTTTTCAGAATTTAGCAATATGTAGTACTTTTGTATGACTGTTCAGAATCATGTTTTTTGAACGAAATTATACACAATACTAAAATTATAGTTTGTACATATGAAAAGTGTAACATTGCAGAGTAGACTAACTTCAGTACTTCTTAAAAGTCTTACAATACTTTTGTTTTTTGCGTTTAGCGTATCTTCTTATTCTCAAGATGTAGATGAAGCTCGTCAAAAAGCTGGAAAAAAATTATTCAAATCCTTGTGTGCTTCTTGTCATAAATTAGATAAGAAATTGGTAGGTCCTGCCTTGGGTGGTGTAGAAGAGCGTAGAGAAAATTCTTGGTTAAAATCTTGGATTAAAAACAACGCAGAGTTTCAAAAAGTTAATGCAGAAGCAGCAGAAGCAGCACAATACAGTGCAACCGCTATGAATGCTTTTCCTCAATTAAATGACGCTCAAATTGATGATATTTTATACTATACAACTGTAGGTGAAATTAAAAAAGCACCAGCAGCTGGAGAAGTAATGGTTGGAAATCAAGTATTAGAAAAAAATGGTGCACCAGACTGGTTGGTATATTTATTAGCCGCAGCAATAGTTGTAGCTTTTTTAATGATTGCTAGTTTATTAAAACAAGTAAGCGAATTAAAAGGAACTAAAAAACCAGAAGTACAATCTAATCTAAGAAGAGATTTACAAGAATTATGGGTTGGTGTTAAAAACAATACGTTCTTAAAAGTATTAACTACAATATTTTTACTACTAATTGGTGCTTATGTAGTGTTTGGTATGTTATTTACTGTTGGTGTAGATCAAGGATATCAACCAATACAGCCAATTGCATTTTCACATAAGATACACGCAGGAGAAAATAAAGTAGATTGTCAATATTGCCACTCTTCAGCAAAACACAGTAAGCATTCTGGTATCCCTTCAGTAAATGTTTGTATGAACTGTCATAAAGCAATTTCAGAAGTAGCAGAAGGCACAGAAATAGAGTGGAATGGTCAAATCTATGGTAAAGAGCAATTAGATAAAGAAATTGCAAAAGTATATGATGCTGCAGGCTGGGATCCGGATGAGTTAGCTTACACAGGTGAAGAAAAACCAATAAAATGGATTCGTATACACAACTTACCAGATTTTGCATACTACAATCATGCACAACACGTAACTGTAGCAGGTGTTAAATGTCAGAAATGTCATGGACCTGTAGAAGAAATGGATGAGATGTATCAATATTCTCCATTAACAATGGGTTGGTGTATAGATTGTCATAGAGAAACAAATGTAGATTTAAAAAGCAATGATTATTACGCTAAAATTCATGATGAGCTAGCAAAAAAATACGGAGTAGAAAAAGTTACTATTTCGCAGCTAGGTGGTTTAGAATGTGGTAAATGTCATTATTAATAAAAGAAGAAAGATAGTTTTTGTATAAGTAACACTTAAACTAAAAACTAAAAACTAATAACTATAAGTAAATGGCTTCAAACAAAAAATACTGGAAAAGTGTTGAAGAACTAAAAAACAGTTCGGTTGTTGAAACGCTGAGTAAAAATGAATTTGTAGAAAATATTTCTACAGACGATTTTTTAGGTGATAAAGAAACACTTGAGACATCCTCTACATCTCGTAGAGATTTCTTAAAGTATGTCGGCTTTACAACAGCAGCAGCTTCATTAGCAGCTTGTGAAGGACCTGTGGTAAAATCGATACCTTATGTTGTAAAACCAGACGATATTATTGCTGGTGTTGCAGATTGGTATGCTACCTCTATGGCAGATGGTTACGATTTTGCAAATGTGTTGGTGAAAACACGCGAAGGTAGACCAATTCAAATCATGCCTAATAAAGAAGCGAATGGAACAACAAGTGCAAGAGTTCAAGCAGCTGTACTTTCTTTGTATGATGAGAAACTAAGGTTAAAAGAGCCAACTAAAAGTGGGAAAGCCATTTCTTGGGCAGATGCAGATAAAGAAATTGGTGCAGAGTTACTAAAATTAAAAGAAGCAGGTAAGCCAGTTGTATTGTTAACAGGTACTTTAGCTAGCCCGTCAACCAAAAAAATTATAGAGCAGTTTACTACAGCAAATTCAAATATTACACACGTAAGTTATGATGCTGTTTCAGAAGCTGCTGCAACAGATGCTTTTGAAGCCATGTATGGTAAAAGAGCTTTACCTAACTATAAATTAGAAGATGCTAAAACTATTGTTTCTTTTGGAGCAGACTTTTTAGGAGATTTTCATGGAGGTTTCGAAAAAGCATATGTAAATGGTAGAAAGCCAGAAACAGGTAGCATGTCTCACCACATTCAAGTAGAGAGTAACATGTCTTTAACTGGTGCAAATGCAGATAAGCGTATTGTAGCTAAACCTTCTGACGTTGTTTTTGCTTTGGTTAATTTGTATAACGCAATTACAAATCAAAACGTTGCTTCTCAGGCAACTCCAATAGATAAAGAGATACAGAAAATTGCAACAGAACTTAAAAAATCAGGTTCTAAAGGTGTGGTAATGACGGGTATTAATGATGTTAATGCACAATTAATTTCATTAGCAATAAACAAAGCTTTAAACAGCGAAATTTTAGATGCTAACAATGCTTTGAATATTCGTCAAGGAAGTTATAAGCAAGTTCAAAAATTAGTTTCAGATATCAAGTCTGGTGCTGTAGCAGGTTTAATAACTTATAATGTAGATCCAGTTTATACATTAGACAATAGTGCTGTTTTTGTAGAAGCTTTAAACAAATTGAGTTTAAAAGTTGCTTTGTCTACAGAAAATAGTGCAACTGTAAACGCAATGGATTATGCATTGCCAACACCTCATTTCTTAGAATCTTGGGGAGATACTCATTTTTCTGAAGGTAAGTTCGGGTTGATACAGCCAACTATTAAACCCTTATTTGATACACGTCAAATTCAAGACAGTTTATTAAAATGGTCTGGTAGTAGTACATCTTATTATGATTACCTTAAAAATTACTGGTCTACAGAGATTTTAAATGATGCTTCATGGAACAAAGCTTTACACAATGGTTATTTTCATAAAGAAGCAACAGCTACAAATAATAAATCTGTTGCATCAACAGATATTTCTATTGTAGAAGTAGCAAAAAAATTAAAACTAAATACAACTCCTTCAGCAATGGAGTTGAATTTATATACAACTACAGGTTTAGGAGATGGTAAACAAGCAAATAACCCTTGGTTACAAGAGTTTCCAGATCCAATTACAAGAGTTTCTTGGGATAATTATGTTACTATTTCTATTGCAGATGCAAAAGAGATGGGGTTCTCTAATCCTGTAAAAGATAATGGTGCTATTAACGGAGATTATGCAAACGTTACCGTAAATGGTGTTACAGTTTCTAATGTACCTGTATTAGTTCAACCAGGTCAAGCCAAAGGTTCTATCGGTTTATCATTAGGTTATGGTAGAAAATTTGGTTTAAAAGAAGAAATGCAAGTAGGTGTAAATGCTTATCCTTTGTATAAAGGAGGTAACAACATTCAATACAATGTTTCTTTAGAAAAAGTTGCTGGTACACATAAATTTGCTTGTACACAGGTTCAAAAAACAATAGCAGGACGACATGATATTTTAAAAGTAGCGTCTTTAAAAGAATACAAAACTGTAGATCCTAAAGATCATCATCATGGTTGGAACAAACCAGCATATGTTTCTTATGATCATAGCGAAGTAGAGGCTAATACCATAGATTTATGGGATGAGCATAATAGAGAAATGGGTCATCACTTTAATTTATCTATAGATTTAACCTCTTGTACAGGTTGTGGTGCCTGTGTTGTTGCATGTCATGCAGAAAACAATGTACCAGTTGTAGGTAAAAACGAAGTTAGAGTTGGTAGAGATATGCACTGGCTGCGTATTGATAGATATTATTCTTCAACAGTAGAAACTAGAGAAGATGCCAAAGAATTAGGTTTAAGTAGAGGAGAAACTTATGAGGCTTTAGAAACCGAAGCAGAAAATCCAGAAGTTACTTTTCAGCCTATGATGTGTCAACACTGTAACCATGCACCTTGTGAAACTGTTTGTCCAGTTGCTGCAACCTCTCATGGTCGTCAAGGGCAAAACCAAATGGCATATAACAGATGTGTAGGTACAAGATATTGTGCAAACAACTGTCCTTATAGAGTTCGAAGATTTAACTGGTTTAATTATGCAAATAATAACGAGTTTGATTTTAACATGAACAACGAGTATGGTAAAATGGTTTTAAACCCAGATGTTGTTGTACGTTCTAGAGGTGTTATGGAAAAATGTTCTATGTGTATTCAAATGACACAAGCAACTATTTTAAAAGCTAAAAAAGAAGGACGTAAAGTAAATACAGACGAGTTTGAAACAGCTTGTTCATCTGCTTGTACTACAGGTTCTTTAGTTTTTGGTGATGTAAATAACAAAGAAGACAAAGTAGCTGCATTGGCAGAAGATAAAAGAGCTTACAATGTATTAGATTATCTTCAAACGAAGCCTAATGTAATATATCAAGTAAAAGTAAGAAACACAAACGAAGCGTAATTAAATTTTAAGATATAAGAATATGTCTCATTACGAAGCACCCATAAGGGAACCTTTAGTATTAGGTGATAAAAGTTACCACGATATTACTGAAGATATTGCAAAACCTATAGAAGGTAAAGCAAATAAAAATTGGTACATGGCTTTTTATATTTCTTTAGCAGCAATGCTTTGGGGATTTGGCTGTATTTTTTACACTGTAGGAACAGGAATTGGAGTTTGGGGATTAAGCAAGAACATTGGATGGGCTTGGGATATCACAAACTTTGTATGGTGGGTAGGTATTGGACACGCAGGAACATTAATCTCTGCAGTACTTTTACTATTCCGTCAAAAATGGAGAATGGCCATTAACCGTTCTGCAGAAGCCATGACAATTTTTGCCGTATTTCAGGCAGGTTTATTTCCAATTATTCACATGGGTAGACCATGGAATGCTTATTGGGTTTTACCATTACCAAATCAGTTTGGATCATTATGGGTAAACTTTAACTCGCCATTATTATGGGATGTTTTTGCAATTTCTACCTATTTATCAGTTTCATTAGTTTTTTGGTGGACAGGTTTATTACCAGATTTTGCAATGATACGTGATAGAGCTGTAAAGCCTTTTCAGAAGAAAATATATGCATTATTAAGTTTTGGTTGGTCTGGTAGAGCAAAAGATTGGCAACGTTTTGAAGAAGTATCACTAGTGTTAGCTGGTTTAGCAACACCATTAGTACTTTCTGTACATACTATTGTATCTATGGATTTTGCTACTTCAATTAACCCAGGTTGGCACTCAACAATTTTTCCACCTTATTTCGTCGCAGGAGCAATCTTTTCAGGATTTGCCATGGTACAAACCTTATTAGGTATTATGAGAAAAGTTACAAATATGGAAGATTATATTACACGTTTACACGTAGAATATATGAACATCGTAATTATCTTAACAGGGGGTATTGTAGCGGTAGCTTATGCAACAGAATTTTTTATTGCATGGTACACAGGATCACCTTATGAAAATTACACCTATTTATCAGTTGGTGCTGCAACAGGCCCTTATGCTTGGGCATTCTATTCATTATTATTTTTTAACATATTAACACCTCAGTTGTTATGGTTTAAGAAAATTAGAAGAAGTTTTATATGGTCTTTCATTATTTCAATATTTATTAATATTGGTATGTGGTTTGAGCGTTTCGATATCATCGCAATTGTATTAAGTAAAGGTCATTTACCATCTACTTGGTGGCGTTTTGAGCCAACGTTTGTAGACGTAGGTATTTTTATCGGAACTATTGGATTCTTCTTTGTATTATTCTTATTATACGCAAGAACTTTCCCAGTAATTGCACAAGCAGAAGTTAAAACAATTCTAAAATCTTCTGGAGAGTTTTATAAAAAGAGAAGAGAAGAAGGTATTCCTACAAAGCCATTTATTGTAGCTAAGGCAAAATCTAAGGAAGTTAACCCTGATAATAATAAAAAAGGATAATTATGGAATCATCAAAGGTTATTCATGCATTTTATAATGATGATGAAGTTTTACTTGATGCAGTAAAAGCTGTAAAAGCAAAACATCATCACATAGAAGAAGTATTTTGTCCTTTTCCAGTACATGGTTTAGACAAAGCAATGGGTTTAGCACCCACAAGACTAGCAATTACAGCATTCTTTTATGGTATTACAGGTTTAGCTGTTGCCATTTGGATGACAAATTATATAATGATACAAGATTGGCCACAAGATATTGGTGGTAAACCAAGTTTTTCTTGGATTGATAACATGCCAGCATTCGTGCCAATTATATTTGAATTAACAGTATTTTTTGCAGCCCATTTAATGGTAATTACTTTTTATATGAGAAGTAGAATATGGCCATTTAAAGAAGCAGAAAACCCAGATCCAAGAACTACAGACGACCATTTTTTAATGGAAATACCTGTAAGCGATAATGTAGATGCATTAACAGCTTTATTAACAGAAACTGGCGCTGTAGAAATTAATATAGTAGACAAGCACTAATATAAAGTTATGAAGAAATTTAAATTAATTATTGCTTTAATTGCCATTACAACTTTAGTTTCTTGTAATGACAAAACAACAAGACAAGCACAATACATGCCAGACATGTACGAATCTGTACCATATGACGCAGATGGCGCTAATGGTCTTAAAGGAGCACCTGTAAATAGTAAACCTGTTGCTGGAACTATTCCAAGAGGAGGCGTACCAGCTTATGATATACCAGACACAATTGATGGCTATGAAAAAGCAAAAACAATTTTAAAGTCTCCTTTAGAGAAAAACGAGAAAAATTTAGAAAATGGTAAGAAAATGTATACAATTTATTGTGTTTCTTGTCATGGTAAAAAAGGAGATGGACAAGGGTATTTAGCAACTTCAGAAAAGTTTGCTGGTATACCTAATTATAAAGATAGAGATATTACAGAAGGTAGTATTTATCATGTTTTATTGCATGGTAAAAACTTAATGGGATCTCATTCAGGTCAATTAACTTATAAAGAACGTTGGCAAATAGTGCAATATGTAGAAGTATTGCGTAACGATTTGTTAAAATAGTATACAAAAAGATAGAATACGAAAGATATGTATCAATTCTCAGGTAAATTAAAAACATTCTCATTAGCACTAATTTTAATTGGTATAATAGGAATTGCATTTAGCTTTTATAGTGCTTCTAACAAAACTTTAGAAGATGCAAAACATGCAATAACAGCATCTCACGATGATGGTCACGCTAGTGGTCATGCAGACGATCATGTTAGTAAAGTTGTAGGTGGTAATCATGATGCTTCAGGAGTACATGATACAAACGAACACACAGAAAAAGAAATGAGTGCACACGCTACTCATGATGATGATTCTCATGCAACACATGTGTTACATCAACTACAAAATAGACCTTGGTCTGCAGTATATGTAGCTTTATTTTTCTTTTTAGGTATTTCGCTTCTAGTACTTGCCTTTTATGCAGCACAAAGAGTTGCACAATCTGGTTGGTCTATAGTCTTATTTAGAGTGATGGAAGCCATAACAGCCAATTTAGTACCAACATCTATCATTATGTTAGTAATTATTGGTTTAACTTTAGGACATTACAATCATATGTTTTCTTGGATGACCCCTGGAACTTTTGACCCAGCAAGTACTAATTACGATCCAATTGTAGATGGCAAATCTTGGTGGATGAATGTTCCTGGTTGGGCAATAAGAAGTGTTATTTATTTATTACTTTGGAATCTCTACAGATGGTTTATTAGAAAAAATTCAATTGCAGAAGATACAGCAAATGACGGACACAAAACCTACAAGAAAAACTATAATGCTTCAGTTATATTTCTGTTTATATTTATGATTACAGAAAGTATGATGTCTTGGGATTGGATTATGGGATTAGACCCACACTGGTTTTCTACATTATTTGGTTGGTATGTACTAGCAACTTTATTAGTAAGTGCTTTAACAGTAATAGCCTTTGTTACAATTTATTTACGTTCTAAAGGAGCTTTACCACAAGTAAACGATAGTCATATTCACGATTTAGCAAAATTCATGTTTGGTTTCTCAGTATTCTGGACCTACTTATGGTTTGCACAGTTTATGTTGATATGGTATGCAAACATTCCAGAAGAAACTACTTACTTTGTTGCAAGATTTAATGAGTATAAGTTACCATTTTTAGCAATGGTTGCTATGAACTTTATATTCCCAGTATTATTATTATTAAATAGTGATTTCAAAAGTATCCCTTGGTTTGTAGTCATTGGAGGTATTGTAATTTTAGGAGGTCATTATATAGATGTATTTATCATGGTAATGCCAGCTACTGTTGGTGGTCAATGGGGCTTTGGTATTGCAGAAATAAGTGCACTATTATTTTTCTTAGGAATATTTATATACACAGTATTTAGCTCTTTTGCAAAAGCAAGTGCGGTACCTAAAGGGAATCCATTTTTAGAAGAAAGTGAACATTTTCACTACTATAATATCGAACATAGAGGTGAAGGATCAGCAGATCATCATTAATAAATAATTGAATTAAAAATTAAGACAAGATAAATATGCTAGCTCTATTTTATATTTTTATAGGTGTTGCAATCGGTGTAAGTGTTTGGCAAATTACTAGAATAATGAACTTTAGAAGTTCTATTGCCAACGATAAAGATAATGCTGCTCAAGGTAAATACGCAATTGGTTTTTTAGCGTTTTTATATGCAATGATGATTTATTGTTTAATCTTCATGAATGTAATTATGTTACCAGAATCTGCTTCATTTGAAGGAGAACATGATGATAATTTATTTAATATTACATTTTGGTTAATAGGTATCGTACAATTTATAATGCAATTTTTAATCTTCTATTTTACTTTTAAATATAAAGGGAAAGAAGGTCAAAAAGCAAAATTTTATGCAGATAGCCACAAATTAGAATTTATTTGGACAGTTACACCTGCTATCGTTTTAGTTGGTTTAATTGGTTATGGTTTATGGCAATGGAATAATGTAATGGACTTATCTGATGCAGAAGACCCAATTGTAATAGAAGTTTATTCTCAACAATTTAGATGGGATGCACGTTATGCAGGAGCAGACAATACATTAGGTTTAGGAAACGTAAATTTTATCAAAGGGATCAACACTATGGGTGTAGATATGTCTGATAAAAATGCTGCAGACGATAAACAAGTAACTGAATTATACCTTCCAAAAGGTAGAAAAATCCATTTTAAATTTAGATCTCAAGATGTATTGCACTCAGCTTACATGCCACATTTTAGAGCTCAGATGAACTGTGTTCCTGGAATGGTTACAGAATTTGGTTTTACACCAAAATACACTACTGAAGAAATGAGAAACAATTCTGAGGTAATTAAGAAAACCATCGGTATTAATAAAATTAGAAGAGCAAAAGGAGAAGATCCTTATGTTTTTAACTACCTGTTATTATGTAATAAAATTTGTGGTGCATCTCATTACAATATGCAAATGAAAATTACTGTTGTAGAACAAGATGAATACGATAAATGGTTGTCTGAACAGCCAACATTAACTGAAGTTATTAAATAAATTAAAAAAAACATACAAATAAAATTAAGATTATGTCAGATCATCATCATAAAGAAACGTTTGTAACGAAATATATTTTTAGTCAAGATCATAAAATGATTTCTAAGCAGTTCTTGGTAACTGGTATGTTTATGGGAATCATTGCAGTTATGATGTCTATGTTATTCCGTTTACAACTTGCGTGGCCAGATACATCATTTACAATTGTTGAAGCATTTTTAGGACCTCATCAAACAGATGGTATTATGAATCCAGATATTTATTTAGCTCTGGTTACAATACATGGTACAATTATGGTCTTTTTTGTTCTAACAGCTGGTTTAAGTGGTACTTTTTCTAACTTACTAATTCCATTGCAAATAGGTGCAAGAGATATGGCTTCTGGATTCCTAAATATGGTTTCTTACTGGTTGTTTTTCTTATCTAGTATTATTATGGTTATTTCTCTTTTTGTAGAAGCAGGACCAGCCTCTGCTGGATGGACGGTTTACCCACCTCTTAGTGCATTACCACAGGCAATACCAGGTTCTGGTACAGGAATGACTCTTTGGTTAGTTTCTATGGCTATATTTATTGCATCTTCATTAATTGGAGCTTTAAATTATATAGTTACGGTACTAAATTTAAGAACCAAAGGAATGAAAATGACAAGATTACCTTTAACAATTTGGGCATTTTTTGTAACTGCAATTATAGGTGTAGTTTCTTTCCCAGTACTATTGTCTGCTGCATTATTATTAGTTTTTGATAGAAGTTTTGGCACCTCTTTTTACTTATCAGATATTTTTATGTCTGGCGAAGTATTACATTATCAAGGCGGTTCTCCAGTGCTTTACGAACATTTATTTTGGTTCTTAGGACACCCAGAAGTATATATTGTATTATTACCAGCTTTAGGTATTACATCAGAAATTATCTCTACAAACTCTAGAAAACCAATATTTGGTTACAGAGCTATGATTGGTTCTATTATGGCCATTGCATTTTTATCTACAATTGTTTGGGGTCACCACATGTTTGTTTCTGGGATGAATCCTTTCTTAGGTTCTGTATTTACATTTACAACTTTATTAATTGCAATTCCTTCTGCAGTAAAAGCATTTAACTACGTTACAACTCTGTGGAAAGGTAATTTACAATTAAATCCGGCCATGTTATTTTCTATAGGTTTGGTATCAACATTTGTAACAGGTGGTTTAACAGGTTTAGTTTTAGGTGATTCTGCTTTAGACATTAACATACACGATACTTATTTTGTGGTAGCTCACTTCCATTTAGTGATGGGTGTTTCTGCAATTTTCGGAATGTATGCAGGTATTTATCATTGGTTCCCAAAAATGTATGGTAGAATGATGAATAAAACTTTAGGTTACTGGCATTTCTGGATCACAATTATATGTGCTTATGGCGTTTTTTGGCCAATGCACTTTATAGGGTTAGCTGGTTTACCAAGAAGATATTATACAAATACAAATTTTCCAATGTTTGACGACTTAGCAGACATTAACGTTGTTATTACAATTTTTGCGTTAGTAGGTGGTATTGCTCAAATATTTTTTATTGCAAACTTCTTTATTTCAATGTATAGAGGAGAAAAAGCAACAAAAAATCCTTGGAAATCCAATACACTTGAATGGACAACACCTGTAGAACATGTACATGGTAACTGGCCAGGAAAATTACCAGAAGTTCATAGGTGGGCTTATGACTATAGTAAACGTGTAGACTCTAATGATGACGATAGCGATTATTTACATGGTCAAGACTTTGTTTTACAAACAACACCTTTATTAGATGGCGAAGAACCTTCATAAATAATAAAATAGAAATAAAAAAACCTCTCCTATATGGAGAGGTTTTTTGCTTTGTAGCAAAAGTTACAAAAATGCTATTTCAAATATTATTATCTTTGTTTTAATGAATGAAAACTTAAATCCTGAAAACAGTAACCTATCTAACGAAGACTTAGATGTAGAAAAAAAGTTACGTCCACTTTCTTTTGATGATTTTACAGGTCAAGACCAAGCAATAGACAATTTAAAAGTTTTTGTAGAAGCAGCCAATCAAAGAGAGGAAGCTTTAGATCATACGCTTTTTCATGGTCCTCCAGGTTTAGGAAAAACAACGTTGGCACATATTTTAGCCAACGAACTACAAGTGGGTATAAAAGTTACTTCTGGCCCCGTTTTAGACAAGCCAGGTGATTTAGCAGGTTTACTTACAAATTTAGATGAAAGAGATGTTTTGTTTATTGATGAAATACATCGTTTAAGCCCCATTGTAGAAGAGTACTTGTATTCTGCTATGGAAGACTATAAAATTGATATAATGATAGAATCTGGTCCAAATGCCAGAACAGTACAAATTAATTTAGAACCCTTCACTTTAATTGGAGCAACTACACGTTCAGGTTTGCTAACAGCACCTATGAGAGCAAGATTTGGTATTAGCAGCCGTTTACATTATTATAAAACAGATTTATTAACCACCATTATACAAAGAAGTGCTCATATTTTGGGTGTTCCTATTTCTATGGAAGGCGCAATTGAAATTGCAGGAAGAAGTAGAGGAACACCAAGAATAGCCAACGCATTGTTAAGAAGAGTTAGAGATTTTGCACAAATAAAAGGCGATGGAAATATTACTATAGAAATTGCAAAATACGCTCTAAAAGCTTTAAATGTAGATGCACATGGTTTAGATGAAATGGATAATAAAATATTGGCAACTATTATAGATAAGTTTAAAGGAGGTCCTGTAGGTATTTCTACAATTGCTACAGCAGTTAGTGAAAATACAGAAACTATAGAAGAAGTATACGAACCTTTTTTAATTCAACAAGGTTTTATAATGCGTACACCAAGAGGAAGAGAAGTTACAGAGTTAGCCTATAAACATTTAGGTAGATCAAAAGGAAGAAATCAAGGAGAGTTGTTTTGATATATGAAAATAAAAAAAATAATACCAATTTTAGAGTGGTTGCCTAACTACAATACCTCTTTATTTAAAGGAGATTTAGTAGCTGGTATCACAGTAGGTATTATTTTAATTCCACAAGGTATTGCCTATGCGTTAATAGCAGGTTTGCCTCCCATTTACGGTTTGTATTGTGCTTTGGTACCCCAAATTATGTATGCTGTTTTTGGTTCTTCTAGGCAAGTAGCAATTGGGCCCGTTGCTATGGATTCTTTAATTGTGGCAACAGGAGTTTCTACCTTAGCACTAGCAGGTTCAGAAAGTTATATTTCTATCGCTATTTTATTAGCACTAATGGTAGGTTCCATTCAGTTTATAATGGGAGTTTTTAGTTTGGGTTTTGTAGTTAATTTTTTATCAAAACCTGTAATTACGGGTTTCTCATCTGCAGTAGCATTAATAATTGGGTTTAATCAATTTAGAAATTTATTTGGGGTAGATTTTGTACAAAGTGATCAATTACAAGTAATCATAGAAGATATTTGGTATCAAATAAGCAATTACAATCATCATACAACAATAATTGGTCTTTTATCTGCACTTATCATCATCATTTTTAGAAAGATAAACAAAAAAATACCCAATGCACTTATTGTAGTTGTAATAGGTATTGTAATCATGAAATTTTTTGGGAAAAGTTTTTCTGATGTTTCTATTGTAAAAGACATTCCATCTGGTTTGCCAAATTTTGGTGTACCAGATTTAGATTTCGAACAAATTAAAGAACTATTACCCATTGCATTAACTTTAGTAATGGTAGGTTATTTAGAAACTATTTCTATTGCAAAATCATTAGAAGCCAAACAAGACGAATATAGAATAAGACCCAATCAGGAATTAATTGCCTTGGGTTTAAGTAATATTGCAGGTTCTTTTTTTAAGGCATATCCAAGTACTTCTAGTTTTTCGCGCTCTGCAATCAATCAAGAAAGTGGCGCAAAAACAGGCATGGCAGCTTTAGTTTCTGTGGTAATGGTTTTGATAACCCTCTTATTTTTAACACCACTATTTTATCATTTACCAAAATCGGTTTTAGCAGCAATTATTATTGTAGCAGTATTTGGTTTGGTAAATATAAAAGAAGCAAAATTTTTATGGAAAGCCAACAATTTAGATTTTTGGTTAATGTTAATTACTTTTTTAGCAACATTATTATTAGGAATTAAATATGGTATAATTATCGGAGTAGGTTTATCATTAATCATAATAATTTTTAGAACTTCTAGACCTTATGTGGCTGAGTTAGGCAAGGTGCCAGATTCTAATTTTTATAGAAATAAAAATAGATTTGAAGAAGTTATTATAGAAAAAGATATTTTGGTTTTTAGGTTTGATGCACAATTGTTTTATGCCAACTCTAACTATTTTAGAGATCGTTTAGATGAAATGATAGACCAAAAAGGCAATGCCTTAAAATTAATTGTTTTAGATGCAGAAAGTATCAATAGAGTAGATAGTACAGGTTTAGAAATGCTAAAAGAAAGAGTAAAGTTTTTTCAAAAAAAAGATATTAACTTCTATTTTGCCGGTGTTAAAGGTCCTGTAAGAGACGATTTATTTAGAAGTGGAATTTTAGATATTATAGATATCAAACATTTCTTTATGAGGGTTAATCAAGCAGTAAAATTTTATAAAACTGGTGATAGAACTCATCAAGAAAAATACGCAAAATACATCCATCAAGCCAATTAATTTTTTTGGTAATAAATGTTACAAAAAAAAATATTTTTTTATCGTTATTTTGTTGTTTAGTAAAAGATTAGTAAAAGATTAGTAAAAGAAGGAT
>Ga0209136_1000118_pt1 | contig 58375 bp, 49 predicted proteins | sample SaaInl0LU_22_DNA_FD_184640 | JGI IMG/M metagenome (GOLD analysis project Ga0209136, IMG submission 184640) | Marine microbial communities from expanding oxygen minimum zones in the Saanich Inlet - ESP_90LU_22_DNA (SPAdes) (version 2) | ecosystem: Environmental > Aquatic > Marine > Intertidal... | reverse complement strand
AGGGTAAATTGGAAGCAAAGGGTGTGGATGAATACCTCTCAACAGAGCGTTTTAGTGTAGTAAGTGGAGTTTTTAATAATCCAGAAAGTGCTAAAAAACAATTGGCCTCAGTAAAGAATTGGTCTAATGATGCATATATCTCCTTTTACGAAGGGAAGTTTTATGTAATCAGTTCATATGTTGAGAATCAAGAGGCGGCGTTGGCCAGTATAAAACTGGCGGAAAGCAACGGTATTGAGGGTGCTTGGATTCTTAAGAATAAGTTGTTTGCCTCTATGATGCCAAGTTTATCTGGGTCTCCGGATTTGGTGGTCTATTTCGATTTTGATAGTGCTGATCTTGCCGAGAAATACCAATCTCAAATTAAGGGGGTTATCGATGAGATCTCTGGTGATATATCTGGGGTTTATTTAGTAGGTCATACGGATGCTCGCGGAAGCTATTCATATAACGATAATCTCAGTAGAGAACGTGCCTTAACTGTATCGAATTATATCAATTCAGTGACCGCGTCATTCGGAATAAACCGAGAGCTTAACGCAAGTGGAGAAAGAGATCCGGATAACGAGTGCGTAAACGGAGTGGAATGTGATGAATACGCTCACTTCCTCAACCGTCGTGTAGAAATCTGGTTCTACTAGATAGTTTTCATTACTTAGGCCTTCTCTCTAAACCCGCTGTACGCGTTCATACAACCTATTGAACTTTGTAAAGTGGAACTGTATCTGTGGTTATGCAATTTGGGGTCGAACTTTTTCGAACCAATTAATCATAATTCGACCTTTTCTCCAGAACGTCTACAAAGAAAGCCTCTTGAGAAATCAGGAGGCTTTTTTTATGGTTTGAAGGTAACCTGTTTGAATTCAGGTGTTTGTCAAGCCTTTAGTTCCTCGGTTCTTGTGAGTCCAAAGTCTCTGAAACAAAATTCCCATTACACGAACAACCCTAAAATAGGGTCGGCGGTAGCGAAACCTTACTTTTTAACGGCCTTTAAGATTCTATTGTAGGAACGTTCGAGGCCAACCCAGAACATTTCTCCTTTGCTGGTATTCACGAATTGAACAATAACGGCATCAATATCTTCCTCATATCGAGCAATACTCGTATATCCGTTGAGCCAGCCCGTGTGCTCGTATTCATAGACCGAAGCGTAGAGTTCTTGTTCCTCAGAATTGAGCAGGGAACCGTCTACTAGCGCTATTAAAAATATGCTGACCTCTTCCGCTGTAGAGATCATCGATCCTCCCGGCCGGGTGTAATCATTCATTTTTAGATCAGACTCTTGTCCTACGTAATAGCCGCTCATCACATCGTTGCTGTCCACTTCACTCAGCAAGCTGTAGGTTTTCTCTAGGTGGAGTGGGGTCAAGATTTCCTCTCGGATGTAGGTTTGATGTGAGTAGCCAAGGGTGCGATCTAATATTTCACCAATTAATAGATAGTTTGTGTTCGAGTACCTGTACTTTTTCCCTGGTTTGAAATCCGCGTCCCGGTTAAAAATGAGTTGAGCCGTCGTCAAGTAACTCTCTTGTGGGTCGCTATCTGCAAATTCAGGATCGTAAATAAACTCAGGTATGCCGCTGCGGTGCTGTAGTAACATGCTCAGCGTAATTTCATCGGCGTATTCGATACTGTCGGCGATCTCAGGTAGGAGTTTTGCTAAGGATTGTTCCAGGGATAGCTGATCATCGGCGATCAATTTCACGGTTGCGGCCGCGATATAGAGCTTGCTAATACTTGCAATCTTAAAGAGGGAATGGGGATCTGCGGGTACTTGGTTTTCTCGATTCTTCCATCCGGAAGCATACAAAGACGATTGCCCTTCTTGATGTACACAAACGATGATACCGTCGTACCCCTGGTCTAGTGCTTTTTCAACCTCCTCCGCTACAGATTTCGGAAAATAGATCAGGTCTTTGGAGCAGCTAGTGAGAAATGCGGTTGCGATGATCAGTAGTGCCACTGCAAATGCCTTTGGGCCGACTTTAAAGTGCTTGAAAGCAAAGAGGGAGGTGTTCAACATCTATGGTAATTGGAAGAGATCTTCGACGTTACAATTTAAAGTTCTCGAAATTTTTAGCGCAAGGACAGTAGAAGGTACATAGATGCCGTTTTCTATGGCATTTATACTCTTTCTAGACACTTCAGCTTGTACGGAAAGTCCTTCTTGGGTCAATCCAGCACGTTTCCGAAATTCTTCTAGTTTGTTTAAGAGTTTTTGATGGTCCTTGCCCATGGTTATTTCTTTTCGAAGTGGTCAACGGCGTCTGTTAATTCCTTTTCTGTGTTTGGATATAAGTACCCGGCAATCAAGGTGCCTACACCGATAAGTCCTACCAATGCGCCAATTCCTTTAAAGATACTACCGAGGAAAAATAACCCCAACATGAAAAGCCCCGCACCTACGAAAACAGTGATGACACCGCCTCTTCTGTAATCAATGGGCTCCTTCTTCCTTTCATCAAATAGGGTAAGTAGTTCATCGAGTTTAGCGGGTTCCTTCAGATGCTTCGCTATTTCTACAACGGCCTCTCGTTTGTTCTTCGCGTCAAAGTACAGCCAGATAAATACGGCAACAGGAATAAGAATTCCTGTGAGCATTCCTAGAACGGGTATAATCGTTTCTACATTCATGGGGTTAAGGTATTGGTGTAACGCAAACTTACCATTTTGATGGGAAGTATAGGTTACATTGTAGTATTTAATTCAATAAAAAAAGCCTCCTGAGAAATCAGGAGGCTTTTTTTATGCGGCGAAGAACGAGCGTTGTGCGGGTGGCTCCTTAATTAATTCACCACAAACTCTTTCACGCGAGCCGGCGTTGTTGCTCCGTTCACGAAGAATTCTACTTTGAATCGACCCATTTCAAAATTGATATCGAGATCCGATAGTGGACCGGTCTGGGTGAATTCTTGAACGCGCGCAGAAGTTTGGTATTGACCTACAGACCAGCCGTAGTTGTTGCCTGCGGAATAGTACCAGCAAGCGAAGCAAGCGCCGAAGGTCCTTGAGATGCGTATTTTCAGTGTGACGCAGTCGTTCGGGAGCTCAGCGGCGAGGCTGTAGCTGGTGAATCGTGTGTAGACCGAGTCTTGTGTGTTGAGAATGTTCTTTCCGAAATTTCCTTGTTCGGGGAAAGAGACGATGAGTTTGTTGCCTACGTGGGCGCTTTGGGAGATGTAGTTGGTGATGTGCTTGCCGAAATTGGGTACAGAAATAGGAATGCCCATCTGGTCATAACGATCGATCAAGTTTTGACGGATGATGTTCGTATCGATGGTTTTCGCGTGGGACATTAAAGCGCTGCCTAGACTTGCGCTGTTCAGGACGCCGTCGGTTCTCATGACTGTAATAATGTTGGCCATGAGGTCGGAAAATTCGCTTTCAGAGCGGTAGCCTTGAAGGATGGAAGTGATGGCGATCAGTACAGCATCTGCTTCTGACGATGCGCTCAGATCGAGGTATTCTGCCTTTGGGACGATCACTGTGGTGTCTATTTCGAATACAAATAGAATCTCTTTGAGCGCCGTGGTTTTCGCAACGTTGAAAGAAACGCCTTGCTGAGTAAGGAATTCCACACGTGCTTTTTCAAGGTGGGTTAAAGTATTGATATTGACTTTTCCTGGGACGCGAAGATCGACGATACCATTCAGGGTGATTTGTGCATCGGAAGGTTTGCCGCAGACTTCGTTAAAGTAAAACCCGTCCACTCGTAAGGTCGCGTAAGGTGAAGGAAGGGAGATGCCGTTGAACGAATAGCTTCCGGTGTTGTCTAAAATCTGTGTATTGAATGATGCGCCGGTGGCGTTTAGCGAGTTGTCTAGCGCTGCGAGCTGAACCGATGATCCGTTCAAGAAGGGGCCTTTTTGAGCCTTTCCTTCGAGGTTGATGATCTGGCAGGGAGGGCAGGAGCCGCCACAATCGACGCCTGTTTCATCGCCGTTTTGAATGCCGTCACCGCAGGTGAGTCCGCTGTTTTGGGGTTCACATCCGCTCAGGCTTAAAAAAAGAGCCGTTGATACCGAAAAGAAGAAGAGTCGCTTTAGCATCTTAAAATCCATTTTGGGATTAACGTGATTTTAGATGGAATTGTTTTGAGCCTCAGTATTGTGGGTCAACGGCTCTGGGCCATTTTAAGAAGGTCAAAGTTGTACCTTTGTGACAGCTTTTACCTTGACCCCAGCACGATTTGACTATTGTTCCACAGCGCGCTTTGCAGCGTACACTTCATTATTTTGATTTTTTCGATCATGCCCTGTCTTTGGAGGAGCTGCATCGCTTTTTGTCGGTGCCTGTTTCTGTGGAGGCCGTTCGTGATTCGGTAGCGCACGCGGTAACAGCGGGAGTGCTGGTTTTCGGGAACGGCTATTACGGTTTGCGCGCTGAAACTGTTGCGCTACGGGCGCGGCACGAGGGCTTGAATGCTCGAAAAATGCGTTCTGCGCGGAGGATGTCTCGGCTGATTGGCGTGTTTCCTTTTGTACGCGGTGTCTATTTAAGCGGGTCCTTGTCTAAGCAGGGGGTGCATTCTGCAGAGGACGATTTGGATTTTTTCATATTGACTGCGCCGGGCAGGGTGTGGACTGCGAAGTTGCTGCTTATCGCATTCAAGAAGGTGTTCTTGCTAGATTCCGAGAAGTATTTCTGCATCAATCTTCTGATGGATGAAACGAAGCTAGAGGTTGCCAAGCAAAACCTGTATACTGCTACGGAGGTGGTCACGCTCGTCACGTTGCGTGGCAGCGCAGGAAGGGACCGATTCCTTGCTTCGAACGAGTGGGTGCAGACCTATTTTCCAAATGCAGTGCTTCCCGAGCATCCTGGGGCGCCGGAGCGTAAAAATGGACTTTTGGAAGGGGCGCTTAACGTGTTTTTTGGCGAGCGCTTGGAGGCTTGGGCCCAGCGTAAGTTTACTGCGCACATGCAGGCGCATACCAACGAGCGCGAGGGATATTTTGAGGCAGAGCCGTACAGTTCAGCGTATTTTCCACAAAGCGTGGAGCAGCGATTGTTGGCACATTTAGATACTTTTGAAGATGATGAATAGAAAAGAAGGAGTGGCCGTGTTAGTGGCTGCGGTCGTGTTGTTTGTGGTGGCTTCGGTCCGCCCGGTGCGTTATGCGTCGGAAACGACGTTTTTTGTGCCGCTGACCTTGTTAGAGAAGCAGATTGCTCAGAATGGAATTGGTTTTGGGTCGCCTACTGAGGTGGACGCGCACATCGAACTGATGCAAAGTCCACGCATCGATCGCATCCTCTCTGGCCAATTCCCACACGAGTTCACCCTCGACATTCGTAAGACGCGCAATGGAGCAGTCGCGGCGGAAGTTACCGCTGAAGATCCGCAGCTCGCCTCGGACATTGCAAACCGTTCAGTAGCAGTGGCCGACTCTGTGAAGCAGCACATGTTGCGCCAAAATGTGGGCATGAGCTATGAGGTGATTGCAGAGCGTACGGCTTCGTTGAAAACTGAAGAGCAGACCTTGCGCGGTGCGTTGGATTCATTGCGGTTCGAAGCCCAGTCAGATTCATTGGCCTTTGCAGCGCTGATTTTCAGGAAAGAACGTCAGTATGGAACGGTGGTGGTGGAGTTGACGAAGGCCGAACGGAAATTGGCCGAGTTGAAGGAGTATACCTCGGCTCCGTCGCCTAAATCGTACGTGATTTCTGCGGCAGTCCCTGCAGAGCGTGCAGTAGGTTTTCCGGCTTGGTTGATCGCGCTTTTCGGCGCCCTATTAGTGGGTGTTGCTGTGCGATTGTACGGGATTCGAGCAGCGCAAGATTGAGCCTTTCGGGTAGAGATATCGCCCTTTTTTCGGTAACGCTCGTGGTGTTAGGCGGGAGTTTGTATGCGGATTGGAATTGGGAAATGGTGTGGAGCGCGTGCGGATTGCTGCTGCTCGCTTATGCCATCTTCATTAAGAATGCATTTTCTTTGGCGTACACCGGCATTGCCCTGTTGGCGCCACTTTCGGTCAAAATCGCCTTGCCGTTTGCCGACCTCTACCTTCCTGGCGAATTTCTCACGGCATCCCTAGCGCTCAGTGTTGGCGCTGTGTTGCTTCTTTCCAAACAGGGCGGATTGCTGCTCAAATACCCATTACCGGCACTGTGGTTGCTGACCTTTGTTCCGGGAATGATCCCCTCAGAACTGCCGCAGACCAGCGTGAAATTTTTCGCGCTTAACGCACTTTTTGTAACGGCATTCTATTACGGCGGCCTGCTTTTGGCGGCGCGCGGTAACGCATTTCCGTGGACCGCATTTTTGACGGGGCTCGTCCCTGTCGGCCTGTGGGGTCTGTACCAATTCTCTCGCTACAACTTCAATCCTATAACCATCTCCGGCATTTTTAAGCCCTTTTTCTACAGCCATACGATGTTTGGGGCGGTAGCTGCTTTTATTGCTGCGGTGGCACTTTCCAAGGCACGCACCCAGCGCTGGTGGCTCCTGGTCGCCCTCGTTGCCACGGTTGCGGTGGGATTCAGCACCTCGCGTGCCGCGCTATGGTCGCTCGTGTTTATGGGCGGACTCTTCGCCTTAGGTGCACTTCCCAAGGCACTTCGGGTGGCCGTTCCCGCACTGGCGGTAGTGGGTTTTTTCGGTTTGGGGGGTTGGGTGAAATTGGACGAGGCATTTACCTACAATTCCTATGAAAGCCACGATCCCGAGGCCTCGCTGGTGGAGCAGAGCATGTCGGTAACGAATGTGCAGTCGGATGCCAGTAATATCGAACGGCTCAACCGCTGGACGTCTGCGCTGGCGATGTTTAACGAGCGTCCATTCACGGGTTTTGGCCCCGGTACATACCAATTCACGTACATCCCCTTCCAAGACAAGCGGCTCGAAAATCGCCTTACGGTCACCAATCCCAATTCTCCCCCACCCGGGTCGGGCGGTTCCGCACACAGCGAGCTACTCCTGCAGCTCAGCGAGAACGGGATTTGGAGTCCACTAATCTTTCTGCTGATGTGGTTCCGCTGGTTCTTCTATGGCCTTTTCCGCAGCGATAGATCAACCGATTTGCTGCCGCTATTTTTAGGGCTGAGCACCTATTTCTTCCACATGCAATTCAACAATTTCTTGAACCAATCGGTCTTTGCCTTCCTTTTCTGGGGAACCGCAGCCTATCTGGACCATAAAATACGTTCCCAACGCGATGAGTTATTACGATAAGGTCGGTACCTACTACGACAAAGACGCTGTGGATTTTGAGCAGCGCTACCACCAAAATTCGGCGCTGCAGCGCATTCGCCAGAGCTTTCGACAGCGCACAAAGTCGTACCCGCAAAGCACGGTGCTAGAGGTAGGGTTTGGGCCCGGTTTCGACCTGGTGCATTTCGCGGAGCAATTCCCGGAGCGCAAATTTTACGGGCTGGACATCTCGGCAGAAATGGTGCGATTGACGCAGGAAAAAATTGACCGCATGGGATTGCAGAACGCCTGGGTGGCACAGGGCAGCGTGGAAGACATTCCCGAACGATTCCCCGGCATCTCCTTCGATATGATTTACGTGTTCTTCGGTGCGCTCAACACGGTGAACGATCTTGAGGGTGCGTTCGCAGATCTGTGCAAGGTGCTGGGCGCTGGAGGCCGTATGGTCCTTACGTTCGTGAACAAATATTACCTGGCCGGCACTGCGATTGAACTCTTGAAGCTTAAGCCGAAATTTGCCTTCGCGCGCTGGAAAAAAGTGTGGGGCGGCTATTCTCCGACCAATTTTCTCGCGAGTCGCTGCTACCGTCCGGGGGTGATTAAGAAATTGGCCAAGATGGAGTGTGAATATTCCAGAGGCTATTCCATCCTATATCCCGCCTGGTACTACCACAAATTTCACCGCCATCTTCCAAAGCGCCTGCTGCAGATCTTGTGGGATGTCGATGCGCGTATCGCCACCACCTCGCTGGGCAAGTTTGGCGAATATATGCTCTACACCTTTCGAAAAGACGACTAGGAATTAGTCCGCAGCTTGCAACTGCGAGATCGTCTGTTGAATCAGTTCCTTTAGATCTGTGTGAACGGGCGCGTAGCTCTCGCGCCATGCGGTATGCTTCGTCATAACGGGCGTGTTTGAGGTGAGGGCCTCAAACACCGTAGCTCCATGTTTTTTCGTGATGTCTGCGGCTGACACATCGGCCGTCTCGAGTCCTAGCAACTCCGCGACCCATTGTGCAAACTCGCGTTGGGTCACCGGCTCGAAGCCATAGAGGTTCGCATGCTGGTTGCGCACTCCTTGGCGCATCAAATGGACCAATTGCCCCGCGCAGTCCTCCACCGAAATGATCGACATGCGCTGTGTCCCATCTCCGTACACCGGGACCTTGCCTTCGCGCATCGCTGGACGGTAGAAAAAGTGCTCAAACCAAGAATCGGGCCCTAAAATCCAGGCTGGTCGTGCAATGCGTACGTCTATCTCGCCTAAGCCCGAGGCCTCCCTCCATGGGCGTTCCGCATATTCGTAAGCGCGTGCATAGGCGATGGGTCGCACCGGCGCGCTTTCATCAATCACCCCATTTGTGTTGCCGTACATCAGCGTTCCACTGCAATAGACCAGCGTACATGTTGGGGCCTCGCGCTGCAGCAACGATAGCAGTCGCTGGTTCGCGTTGTGGCCCTTGCGAGCGGCTTTTTTTCTGCTACGGTCGCTATTTCCCGCCATGCGAGCACAGTGGAAAAGCTCGGTAGGGGGGTGTTTTTGAATAAGTTGAACGGGAATTTCAGCGAGGGGATGAAGAAAAAAATTGGTCCGCTCCATTAGCCAAGGAAGGAGCCGACGGCTGCCCATCGTGATCAGTTGTCCTGACCAATTCCCTTCCAAACGCTCCGAAAACAGGCGCTTGGACACCAGCTGACCCACGTACCCCGTTGCTCCGAGTACCCAAATATTCTTCTTGTTCGCCTTGATTCCTTTGCTCATCAAGGGCAAAAGTACTGTACAAGGAGGTGGAATTATTTTTTTACTCGACCCAACCAGATAAAGCACCCGTAAATCAACACGTAGATGATAATGTCCAGAGGATCAAAGGTTCTGCCGTGCAGCCAAACTTCACATACCTCCCATACGAGCGCGAGTGCAAAAGGGTAATGAGATTTTCGAAAGTGCCCCCAAATGCCATAAAACAGAAAAATCCCAAAATACAACCAGCTTGCATCAGGCAGATGATTGCGAACAAATCCACTCGTGAAAAAATGCGCTAGAACACCTACAGTTAAGCCTAGTGCAGCGAATAAAAAGGCGTTCTTCTTGGAAAGGGCAGATCGTGTCAAAGCGACTTATTGTGTAAAGATTTCAATGGTGCGCTCGTCACAGCTTGTTCCAGATGCATGATCGTTGGTCCAAAGTCTTAGGTCAAAACTCACGGCCGAGTCAATCGCAAAGACCACAGAAGAATCGGTGTAGCTTGTTGAAACGCCGCTGACGGTGGGAAAAACAATATCGACACATTGGGTGCGATAGGAAACTTCAACCATTGTTGGAGCAACTGCGCCGTTATTGAATACTTGAGCGCCGACTGAGGTACAGCCGCATTCATCGACGGGTGAATCCGCAAGGCCAATTACGACCATCGCCAGCAGCACAGCAGCGCTACCAAAGGTTTTGTAAAAATGCATAGTCTATCAAATTTAGTCCTCTAAATATATAATAACCAACACAATAGACCCTTGTACTAATAAGCCTTAGTTGTCCAATTACTGCACCACCACCGTGCGCTGAACGGACGTACCGCTTTGCGCATCTGTGATCTGTGCGATGTAGCTCCCTGGTGCCAAACTGCTTACGTCAATCTTCGTGCGAATGTCCAGTGCATCTTGGGTCAGCACCACTTTGCCGAGCAGATTTGTAAACTGTGCCGTCGCATGTTCGTACGGCTGCACGATCTCCACATAGTTGGAAGCAGGATTTGGGAATATTTCAACTGAGGCTTCCTTCAATTCTTCCGTGCTGAGCTGGCTGCTCTGGTACACGCGAACGTAGTCTACGATCATCGGGCTAGAAGTAAAGTTGGTATCTATCGTGGCTTGAATGGCGATGTTAAAAAGCAAATATTGCGGATCATCAAAAGGCCAAGTATTCATGTCACGAACGCTCGGCTCATACGTGTAGTGCTCGACACTGTCCACGGTAAATACCATTTTCGTAGGCGTCCACTCGAGCGCGTACACATGCATTGAGGTACTCACTCCCTGTACATATTGACTACCCACATTCACAGTTCCACCGAAGCTTGATGGCGTGTGCATGGCGCTGCTCACGTGGTCCTGATTGTGTCCCCAGTGCTCCATGATGTCGATCTCACCACACGCCGGCCACCCTGTGGTCCCATAACCATTGACTTGCCAGTAGGCGCCAACTTCAGTGATGTTTTGACCCAGCATCCAGATCGCTGGCCAAGTGCCCACGCCCGTCGGAAGTTGAGCGCGCACCTCCACACGTCCATAGGTGAACGCAAATTTCGAGTTCAAACGTGCTGAGGTATATTCCTTAGTCACGTTTTGATCTGTAAAGGTCTCCTTGATGGCCGTGAGGTACATGTTACCGCCGCTAGCGTGCGAATTCGTATCTCTATCCGTATAGTGCTGAATCTCGCCGTTCCACCAGCTCTGCCCGTTGTTTGGCAATACCGTCTGGTGCCACCATTTCGCAGTGTCCAGAGAGCCGTCTACGTTAAATTCATCCGCCCATACTAGGGTGTCAAACTGTTGTGCGCTTGCGATGCTACCAAAGGCAAGTAGGAAGAGTATCGTTTTGATTTTCATGTTGTGCTTTGTTGTTCGAGCGAATATGCTTCATTTGATCGCGAAATCCTATTTTGTGTAAAAGACAAGGACCGGACAGCCGGCTTAATGCGCGGCAGGACCCTTAATACCCGCTGTTATCGCTGTGTTCAGGGTGTTTTCGCTGGGCGTGATAGGACAAGAATACCCATCGCTGTACGCGCAATAGGGGTTGTAGCATTGATTAAAATCGATCACTAAGGACGTGCCCGCTGCAGGTTTGGTCAAATCCAGGAACCGTCCCGCGCCATAGCTCAGCGTTCCCGTAGTCGCATCTTTAAACGGCAAGAACAGATGATCCTGGTATTCCGGCATCGCTTTTAGTCGCATACTTTCATACAAATGAAGCGCATAGGACTGCCCGTCGATCTCAAACCTAGCAATGCCAAAACTGCGGTACTTCTTCGTTTTTCCTGAAGAAGTAGCCATGTCAAACACTTCTGCCTCCGGGGTCAATTCCACCTCAGCAACCACCCTAAACTTCGGATTGTATTCAAAAAACTCATGTCCGTCAAAAGCCAAACGGTCTTCCTCGGACAACGGACTTTGCTCCGGGTCTTTATAATGCGCATTCAGCTCTTGCTGAAGTTCTAGAACAGCTATTCGGTAAGGGTGCAAGAGTGGAACTATCTCGCTAACCGCCACGTTCGGTACCTCAAAGCTTAGGCTGTAATGGTCAAGTTTCCACCCGTTCTGAGTCTCGATCACAATGCCCGTTCCTCGGCACAGTCCCATGTGCGAGGAAGAAAGTCGTTCTGAGAACCATTTCACGCCCTGGTGTTTGTGCCACCTGCGCTCGATCGGGGTAAAGGTCCATGCGCTTTCGCCCCTGAAATAGGGTCCGGCCCATTGCGCAAATTCGGCGGCGGTCCAGTATTCGGTGGCGTCTGTGCCTTGGAATATGCTTTGCGCATCAGCGAAGAAGGCAAAATAGGTCGAGGAATCTGCCTTCGAAGCGGCCACATGCCAGCGGTCGATGGCGCTATCGAGCGGTTCATTTTGAGCTGTCAAGGCCAGCGAAGTGAGGGCCAAAAAGGCGGTAAAAATTCGGGTCATGGGAAATTGCTATAGGAATCTAAAGTACGGGAAAAAAGCCAAACCTTTCTGACGTGTCTAGGCTACTTGAAAGCGATATAAGTACCCTTTAACCCCTATAAATACTGATTTGTCCTGTAATTGTCCGGCGTGCGTCCGGCAGAGAGTGAGTATACTTGTAGAGCCGAAAAACGGAAGGGATATGTACACATTTCCCCGAGTTTTACAGCGTTTACTGGGCTTGGTTTATGCCTGGTGCGCTGCGGCGAGAAAATGACACGACAACAATCAGCGATGGAAAGGCGCTGCACCGATAAAAGGTGTGACCTGCCCATTAAAAATGAAAATGTCCTGCGAGAAGCGGGAGTGAAATTTGAGCATGAAGGCACAAAACGAGATTTATTTAGGCGATCAAAAACTACATACCGGGCACAACGAGGTGCAGGGTGAAGAAGTTAAAATTGGTCAGGAATCTTTCTACAAGATAGCGAACTATGACACGATGCGCCCATTCTTTATGAGCATCGTTAGTAACTCCAACCACTGGATGTTCATCTCGAGCACCGGGAGTTTGTCAGCAGGAAGAAAAGACAGCAACAATGCGCTTTTCCCGTACTACACGGACGATAAAATCACAGAATCCAGCGAAACTACGGGCAGCAAAACCATCTTCCTCGTAGAGCGTTCGGGCAAAACTTACCTGTGGGAGCCGTTTTCCGCGAAATACGCAGGAGTGTACCAGATCACCCGCAACCTCTACAAGAACTCGTACGGAAATAAAGTGCGCTTCGAAGAGATCAACCACGATCTAGGTTTGTCGTTCCACTACGAGTGGAATTCAAGCGATACGTACGGATTTGTGCGTCAGTCTTCCCTGCTGAACACCGGTAATGAGCAGGTGAACGTTCGTTTGGTCGACGGCATTCAAAACATCTTGCCAAGCGGTATCGAGGAAGCGCTTCAGAACGCGAGCAGCAACCTTGTGGATGCGTACAAGAAATGTGAGTTAGAGCAAGACACTGCCCTCGGTATTTACAGCCTAAGCGCGATTATTGTCGATAAAGCAGAGCCAAGTGAGGCCCTCAAAGCCAACCTCGTTTGGTCGTTAGGCATGCCTGAAGCGACTCGTTTACTTTGCTCCAAGCAGCTTGCAGCCTTTAGAACAGGCGCAGCGCTTCAGCAAGAAGTCGATGTGAAAGCGGAGAAAGGCGCCTACTTCATGGAAAGCACAGCAGTCTTGAGCGCTGGTGCGAGCAAGGAGTGGATGCTCGTTGCAGACATCAACAAAAGCGCAACGGATGTGGCTGCACTTAAAGCAGAACTCGCAGATCCAACAGCACTTCACGCAGCGGTTCTTGCGGACATCGAAGCAGGATCAAAGCAGCTCGTAAAACTGGTTGCAGCCTCTGACGGTTTGCAGCTCACTGGGGATCGTTTGTTGAACATTCGCCATTTTGCAAACACGATGTTCAACATCATGCGCGGTGGAATTTTTGACGACAACTACCGCATCGAAAAGGCCGATTTTGTCCCGTACATGGCCAAGGCGAACAAGGTGGTTTTTACTCAACACAAGGCGGCACTAGAAGCTTTGCCAGAGGTGTTTGATCTGGACCATCTAAAGACGCTAGGTTCGGATTCCACGGATCTCGATTTTAAACGCTTGTGCTTCGAGTACTTGCCGTTGAAGTTTAGCCGCCGTCATGGCGATCCGTCGCGCCCTTGGAACAAATTTGCCATCAACACACGTAACGAAGAGGACGGTTCTAAAATCCTCGACTACCAAGGAAACTGGCGCGATATCTTCCAGAATTGGGAAGCACTTGCACACAGCTACCCAGAGTTTATGGAGGGAATGATTCACAAATTCCTCAACGCAACGACTTTCGATGGGTACAACCCGTACCGCGTCACTAAAGACGGATTCGACTGGGAAACGATCGAACCGGACAACCCTTGGTCGTACATCGGCTACTGGGGGGATCACCAGATCATCTACCTGTTGAAATTCCTCGAATTTATCGAGAAGCACCAGCCGGGTACCTTGAGCGACTACTTTACGAATGATCTTTTTGTCTACGCGAATGTGCCGTACCAGATCAAGCCGTACAGCGCGATCGTGAAAGACCCGAAAAATACGATTGACTTTGATTGGAAAGGCGAAGAAGCCATCCAAGAAAAACGCGCTGCCCTCGGGATCGATGGGGCGCTTTTGGAAGACCGCTCCGGCGCCATCCATAAGGTCAATTTCTTAGAGAAGATCCTCGCGACCGTTCTTGCGAAGGTGTCCAACCTCATCCCCGAAGGCGGTATCTGGATGAACACCCAGCGCCCGGAGTGGAACGATGCGAACAACGCGCTCGTAGGAAATGGGGTTTCTATGGTAACCTTGTACTATTTGCGCAGGTTCCTTGCCTTTTTTGAAGGCGTCTTGAACAGACAGCATGACGAAGTGAAGGTGAGTGCAGAATTGGCGACGTTCTTCCATGCGGTTAAATCTACGTTAGAGTCGCACCAAGGTTTGCTCGAGGGTACCATCTCGGATGCGCAGCGCAAGGAAGTGCTGGACGGTTTGGGTGAAGCAGCTAGCACGTACCGCTGGGCCATTTACGACAACGGTTTTTCCGGTGAGCGTGAAGTGCTCGCAGTGGATGATGTAGAGGCGTTCGTGAGTGTTTCTAAAGCCTTCTTGGAGCATTCCATTCGTGCGAATCAGCGTGAAGACAAACTCTTCCACGCTTACAATCTAATGACTTACGACGAGAGCGGGGTGGAAGTATCTTACTTACCTCAGATGTTGGAAGGCCAAGTTGCTGCATTGAGCTCAGGATATTTATCTCCTAAGCAATCCCTTGAAGTGTTTGATGCTTTGAAAGCCTCTGCATTATTCCGCGAGGATCAGTACTCGTACATTTTGTACCCGAATAAGAAATTGGCGCGCTTTGTCGATAAAAACACCATTCCTACGGCACGAGCGGAGGCTTCGGAATTGGTCAAAACGCTGATCGCAGACGGGAATCGTCATGTCGTAACGCGTGATGTGAACGGGGAGTACCACTTTAACGGCACTTTCAATAATGTAAACAGCCTGCATGCAGCCTTAGATACTTTGGACGAGCGTTATGCTTCTTTAGTGGAGGGTGAACGCGGCTTGCTGGCTCAAATCTTTGAAGAAGTCTTTGATCATAAGAGCTTTACAGGTCGCTCAGGAACGTTCTTCGGCTACGAAGGATTGGGGTCGATCTACTGGCACATGGTGAGCAAGCTGCAACTAGCATCGTACGAAACGACGGAGCAAGCGGTGGCAGAAGGCGAAGATCCAGCGGTCGTAGGTCGCATGTTTGACCACTACTTTGAGATCATGGCCGGTATCGGTGCACACAAATCGCCGGAGCTGTATGGCGCGTTCCCTACGGATCCGTATTCGCACACGCCGGGAGGTAAAGGCGCTCAGCAGCCAGGTATGACAGGCCAAGTAAAAGAAGATCTACTTTCTCGTTTTGGGGAATTAGGCGTCAAAGTCGAAGGCGGTCAGCTCTCTTTCCAGCCGCACATTTTGCGCAAAGAGGAATTCTTAAGCGCTCCGCAAACCTTCCACTACATCGGTCTCGACAAGCAGGAACACGAATTAGCGCTCGATACAGGTTCACTCGCGTTTACCTACTGTCAAACGCCGATCATCTATACCTTAGGCAACTCGCCGTCGATCGCGATTCACTTTAAGGCACGCACCGAAGAAGTACACGGCAGCACGCTAAGCGAAGCGCAAACCAAAGCACTCTTCAGCCGTTCGGGCGACATCGTACGTATTCATGCAGTCGTGGTAAAATAAATGACGGATGAATCTACGCTTCTCACTAATTTTTGCAACACTGCTCCTTCTTGGGGCAGTGTCTGCTTGTACTACAAAATCCACTGCTGTGTCTACAAATAAAACCGCAAAAGAGATTCTGGGTCACCCCGACTACCTCGCCATTTCTTATGGAGGGTACCGTGGAAAAACACGTAAGGAGCAGCCGACCATCAAAGAATTGAAAGAAGATTTGCGTATCCTGCACGCCGCGGGAATCCGCATCTTGCGTACCTACAACCTCCAGTTAGATCATGCGCCGAATGTCCTGCGCGCGATACGTGAGTTGAAAAAAGACGACGCGACCTTTGAGATGTATGTCATGCTCGGGGCTTGGATGGACTGTAAGAATGCTTGGACGGAATTGGCGCCGGATCACAGTCAGGAGAGTTTGGGAAACAACGAAAGTGAGATTCAAAAGGCCGTGAAATATGCCACTGAATTTCCAGACATCGTGAAGGTGATTGCGGTCGGAAATGAAGCGATGGTCCACTGGGCAGCGAGCTATTTTGTGCACCCTTCGGTCATTTTGAAGTACGTAAATTATTTGCAGGAGCTGAAGTCGATGGGGAAATTGTCCCCGGATCTCTGGATCACTTCTTCGGACAATTTTGCTTCGTGGGGCGGTGCTGAAGATGCCTACCACAACGAAAGTCTCAATGCACTCATCCACGCAGTTGACTACATCAGCATGCACACCTATCCCTTCCACGATACTCACTACAACCGCGGATTTTGGGAGCAAGAGGCCCTCTTTAGAGACACATTGAGCGATTCATTACAAGTCCTTGCCGCTATGGAACGCGCTGCCAATTATGCCAAGGCCCAATACGAATCCGTACAACGCTACGTCCAATCTGTCAGCGCTGACAAACCCATCCACATCGGAGAAACAGGGTGGTCAAGCGTTTCTGTAGGTTTCTACGGCGACAATGGCTCTTTTGCCGCGGACGAATACAAAGAAGCCCTTTACTACCGCGCCATGCGTGAGTGGACCGAAAAAGAAGGCATGGCTTGTTTCTATTTCCAGGCCTTTGACGAGCAATGGAAAGACGGCAACCACCCGCAAGGATCTGAGAATCATTTTGGACTGTTCACGATCGACGGTCAGGCAAAATATGCGCTATGGGACTTGGTCGATAGCGGCGCATTTGAGGGCTTAGGTCGCAACGGACAACCTATTACTAAAACATTTGACGGAAACATAGAAACGCTCATGGAGACGGTTCATGTACCGAAAACAAAAGGTCACTAATCATGAAACAATGGATTTGGGCATTGGCATTTGGATACACACTCTTTACGGGGTGTACCGCGCCAGATCCCGCACTACCTAACGCCGCCGAAGTTTCCACAACTGCTGCCGTTGCATCAGCGCCCTTCACGGCCGTCTGCTACCACCCGGTCGCTAAGGGAGACACTGTGCGTAGTTTCTCCACGCTGAACACCGATCTTGCACTCATGCAGGAAGCTGGCATTGACGTGATTCGCGTGTACGAACCTATCGACGACCGAGCAGTACTGGATGCGATCGCCGCGGCGGGCATGAAAGTCATCACCGGATTCGGGTATAATCAAAAAGGCAAAAACGACTTGCTCTCGGGCACCTACATCGACTACGTGAAGGGCTACAAGGATCATCCGGCGATGTTCATTTGGGAATTGGGGAACGAATACAACTACCACCCAGAATGGTTTGATGGCGATCTAAACGTATGGTATGCTACCCTTTCAGCCGCTATTTCCGAGATTAAGGCGATCGATACCTTACATCTTGTAGCCACTGCACACGGTGAGATTCCGGACAGCACAGCGCTAGAGGCCGGGAAGGAGCTAGACATTTGGGGTTTTAATGTGTACCGCTGGGACTTGCCGGCATCGTTCGTAAAGGACTGGCAGGCAATCTCGGATCAACCGTTTTACTTTTCAGAATTGGGTGCGGACAGTTATATGAAAGTTGCCAAAGACGGCTTTGAACAAGGAGAAAATGAGCGCGCACAGGCGCAAGCGGTAGGACATATCTTAGAGGAATTGGCGCCGCATCATTCGGCGATCGCTGGACTCACTCTCTTCTCGTTTACCGACGGCTGGTGGAAGGCGGGCAACCCGGATACCCAGGATGTCGGTGGATATGCGCCGAACAGCAGTGGGGTTCCATACGACGGTGCTCCGAATGAAGAATTTTGGGGGATGGTAGACATCGACCGCAATAAAAAAGAGGTGTTTGGTGTGATTGCTGAGCACTTTAACGGCATCAAAAGAACGGAATATGAACACTAAGAAAGCATTTTGGGTAAGCGCTACCGCGTTGCTATTCGCAAGCTGCAACCAAACCGACACGACTATGGTACATATTTATGAGACCTCAGAAGCCGGGAATCTGTGCGCTGAGGTAACGCCGTCTGCAACGCTCGAAAACCCTACGGTTTTAGAAGTGGATTTTTCACAGCCGCGTCAGGAGATTTCTGGATTCGGTGGGGCATTTACGGAAGCCTCGGCTTCGCTTTTGAATCGACTTTCAGAGCCGCAAGCACAAGGCATTATCGAAGGCTACTTCGGTGAGCAAGGCTCGCGCTATTCCCTGATGAGAACGCACATGAATTCGTGCGATTTCTCGTTGTCCAACTACAGCTATACCCCCGTTGAGGGAGATACCGCCTTGGAGCACTTTTCGATCGATGAGGACCGTGCAGATTTGATTCCGATGATTCAAAGCGCGCAAAAAGCCAGTAAAGAAGGATTCCGTTTGTTCGGATCCCCTTGGACTGCGGCGCCTTGGATGAAGGACAACAACAGCTGGGTCGGAGGAAAACTACTGCCGGAATACTACGATACTTGGGCACGCTTTTTTGCGAAATATGTAGATGCATACCGCGCTGAAGGGATTGATATTTGGGGTTTCACGGTTGAAAATGAGCCGCACGGAAATGGGAACAATTGGGAAAGTATGCTCTACTCGCCTAAAGAAATGACAGATTTCGTGGAGCACCACCTCGGGCCAGTTTTGGAGAAAGACGGCAAGGGTGACTTGGTGATTTTGGGGTACGATCAGAACAGAGAAGGGCTGCGCGAGTGGGTCGACGAGATGTACCGTGACGAAAACTCTTCGCGTTACTTCGGCGGTACGGCGGTACACTGGTATGAAAGCACCGTGGAGTATTTCCCGACGGAATTGGACTATGCACATGAAAAGGCACCGGACAAATATTTGATTCAAACCGAGGCGTGTGTGGATGCACAAGTGCCGGTTTGGAAGGACGATGCGTGGTACTGGAAAAAGGAAGCAACGGATTGGGGATACACTTGGCGTGAGGAGTCAAAGAAATACTTGCACCCGAAATATGCTCCGGTCAACCGCTATGCACGCGACATCATCGGTTGTTTGAACCACTGGGTAGACGGCTGGGTAGACTGGAACATGGTGCTTGATCGAGATGGCGGACCGAACTGGAAAGAGAATTGGTGTATCGCACCAGTGATTGTAGATCCAGCACAAGACGAGGTCTATTTCACTCCTCTGTATTATGTGCTTCAGCATTTTAGTAAATTCATCCGTCCGGGAGCACGTGTTTTTCCCGTTCAGAACGAAAATAAAGCGTTGATGACTACTGCTGCACAAAACCCAGACGGGTCCATCGCAGTCGTGATTTTCAACGAGGGGTACGGTGCACATCCCGTAGCCTTGAAAGTAGGTGAAACCACTACTTTCGTTGAGGTAGACGCACAAACATTGCAAACGATCATTATCGAACCTAAGACAGAATAACCATGAGTACAGCAGTACGATCAAAAGTTTCCATGGGCCAGAAAGTGGCTTTCGGAGTAGGTATGTTGGCCAACCAAATGTTCCCAGCAGCCATGAGCATTTTTATGGTCGTACTTGTTCAGGATTTGGGCTTTCCCGGCTGGATGTGGGGAGTAATTTTCTTTGCACCGCGCGCCTTTGACGCCGTTCTAGATCCGATCATGGGATTCATTTCGGACAACACCCGTTCGCGCTGGGGTAGACGCCGCCAGTACGTATTCATCGGCGCATTGCTGATGGGCGTTTCCTTCATCTTGTTGTGGCAGTTGCATCGCGAAAATTCCTTGACCTACAACTTTACGTATTTCATGGTCTGGTCGTTCATTTTCTATTTGGGCCTCACCATTTTTGGCGTGCCCTACGTGAGTATGGGCTACGAGATGAGTGACGATTTTCACGAGCGCACTTCCGTTATGGCCACCGCACAGTGGATCGGACAATGGGCTTGGGTGATCGCACCGTGGTTCTGGGTCATCATGTACGATCCGGATTGGTTCCCTACCGCCGATGTCGCCACACGAACCCTTGCATTTTGGGTCGGTATCGTCTTTATGTTGTGTGCGATGGTTCCTGCCTTCTTTATCAATTCTGAATCCACCCTCGACAAAGACTATGAACCCCTCGGATTCCGCGGCGTATACAACGCCTTAGGTCAGATCGTTCAAAGTTTCAAAGAAGCATTTTCTTCTGCACCCTTTAGAAAATTGTGCATCTCTACCTTCCTGATCTTTAATGGCTTCAACACCATCGCAAGTTTCACATTCTTCATCATTAAAAGTCACTTGTTCAACGACGATGCCTCTGCTGTCGGCGTTTGGCCCACCTTGTTCGGTAGTGTCGGCGCGATTGTGACCACGTTCCTTGTGATTCCACTTGTTGCGCGCATGGCCAAAGTGATGGGTAAGCGCAAAGCTTTCATCGTTTCGCAAGGCATCTCCATTATCGGCTACATCATGTTGTGGTTCCTAATGGTACCTGGCAAACCGTATTTATTCCTCTTCGCACTTCCGTTCCACTCGTTCGGGATCGGTAGCCTCTTTACGATCATGATGTCGATGACCTCTGACGTGCTCGATATCGATGAGCTCGAGACCGGCAAGCGTCGTGAAGGCGTGTTTGGAGCCATCTACTGGTGGATGGTGAAGCTGGGCTTCGCATTCGCAGGTGCCCTAAGTGGTTTGATCCTCACTTTAGTCGACTATCAAAGCGGTGCCGTTGCACAGCCAGAAGGTGCGGTAGACAGTCTACGTTTAGTATTCTCTGGACTGCCGATCGTTTGTACCCTCATCGCCATGTTTGTGATGAGCACCTACAAGGTGGATGAAGCGTACGCACGTGATATCCGCGCAAAATTGGACGCTAAAAAAGCACAATAACCACACGTAAACTCGAAGTCCTATGTCCTTTCGTAGAGAGAAATTTTTGTCGCTAGCGGGCATTAACGCCCATGATTACACCGTGGATCAGCTCAAAGCTATGAGTCGCGGCATTTTGAAAGAGGGCATTCACGGCATCTGTTTCAGCGCCTATGATGAGGGGCAGGAGCCGGGTGATCAGCTGAGCGAAGATCAGATTCGTCGTAAGCTGACCATTTTGAAGCCGCACATTAAATGGGTCCGTACGTTTTCGTGCACGGAGGGCAATGAGATCATCCCACGCGTCGCAAGAGAATTGGGCATACAAACCCTAGTGGGTGCTTGGTTGAGCGATGATTTGGAGAAAAATGCCATTGAAATTCAAGGCTTGATCGACTGTTGCGCAGAAGGTGTTGTAGATGTGGCAGCGGTGGGAAATGAAGTCCTGTACCGTGAAGAATTGACCCCTGAAGCGCTCGTACAGTACATCGAAACGGTAAAGGCCGCAGTTACGGATGTGCCAGTCGGATACGTCGATGCCTACTACGAATTCACTTCCTATCCAGAGGTTGCAGATGCTTGTGAGATCATCTTGGCCAATTGTTACCCGTACTGGGAAGGCTGTTCCCTCGAATACTCTTTAATGTACATGAAGCAAATGTACCAGGAAGCGCTCGACGCAGCTCAAGGCAAAAAAGTGCTCATCACTGAAACGGGGTGGCCTTCTTATGGTCAAAGCATCGGCGGCGCGCACGCATCCTTTGAAAACAGCCTACGCTACTTTATCAACGCCCAGCAGTGGAGCAAAGACGCCCAGATCGATATGTTCTATTTCTCTTCGTTCGACGAATCTTGGAAGATCGCAGCGGAAGGCGAAGTAGGTGCCTCTTGGGGACTTTGGGATAAAAACGAGCAGCTGAAATTTTAAGCGTATCTTGATTCGCACTATGCGCAAGATCGTTCTTTTTGTGGCCCTTCTTGTTGGTTTACTCCAGTGTGTTCGCCAACCCATTTCTCATGAAAACGTGGAACTCCGCGTAGTCTTTTCAAACGTAGACGCCTGGGGTGTACAGGATATCGCAGTGCTCGTGAACGACTCTATCGTAGGGAGAACGGATGAACAAGGTTTCTTTACCGTTCCTCGTCTTTATGAAACAGATTCACTGTGGGTGGAGGATCCTGATTTTACCTTTTCGCGTAGCCGCCTCGAGACATCCTCTGAAGCACTGTTTTACGGATTTAAAGCCCAAAAGCAGCGTGACTCTTTTGATCTAGCAGCCATCGACTTTCTCACAAACCTTCAGCTTCCAAATGGTCTAGTTCCTTCGATCGAAGGCGGCACGGTGATCAGCACTTACGATCAGGCTCTAGCGATCATCGCCTATTGCCTCAGCGGCAACTTAGAAGCTGCTGAAAAGACTTTGGACTTTTTCGACGCTCGACGTACCACAGAACTAGAACAGGGACTAGGTGGTTTTTACCAATTCCGTTCACCCGCCGGCGAGCCTACAGGCAACCGCTGGATGGGGGACAATGCTTGGCTTTTACAAGCGGTACGCATCTACCACGCTTCCGCGAATACGGCCATGCCTTTTAAATACCATGCCCTTGAAGGTTCATTGTACTGGTGGCTCGTTGCTTTAGAAGATCCATATGGTGACGGTCTGTACGGCGGTTACCGCGCAAACGGAGACACCATTCATAAAATTACGGAAGGCAATATCGATGCGTTTGCCGTGATTTCTGACGAGGCTGTTCGAGCCAGTATTCTACGTCATTTGGAAGCCGAGAAATGGGATCCACTGGACGGCAATCTCATGGCTTGGCCCATGAATCCAGCGTATAAATATGCCTTGGACTGCAATACGTGGAGCTATTGTGCTTTTCCAGACTTCCCTGAATCGGCCCGTAGTGCGCTTAACAAATATGAACTCACCACTACCAGTACTGTAACGGGCGAATCCATCACGGGATACTGTTTTGATGAAGACCAGGATGCTTTGTGGTTCGAGGGAACGGCCCAAGTAGCCGTGATGCATTGGGCAGCAAATGATCCCGTAGCCGCTACTGAGTTGCTCACTGAACTACGCAAAGGCTGGATCACAAATGCCTCCGGACATCGAGGATTGCCCTACGCCGCGAATCACGGTACGGCCTACGGTGCAGACGAGCTGTGGGCCAGTGCGTCTACAGATCCTTGCGTGTCTTCTACCGCGTGGTATTTGATGGCTTCCCACCGGTTCAATCCCTTTTTCCACAGTAAGATCAGAAACATTACACAGGCCCCCGTTTTTTGGCTATAACTGCGTGATTTAGTTGCATCTTTGCAAAATGGAACACAAAAGCGGTTTTGTCAATATCATCGGAAATCCCAATGTCGGGAAGAGTACGCTTATGAATGCCCTTGTGGGTGAGCGACTTAGTATCATCACCCCGAAGGCGCAGACGACCCGTCACCGCATTTTTGGGATCTTAAACGAGCCAGACTACCAGATCGTATTTTCAGATACACCGGGTGTCATTCAACCGGCGTACAAGATGCAAGAGCACATGATGAAATTTGTGTCGGAGGCCTTTGAAGACGCTGACGTGTTCTTGTATTTGGTAGAGCCGGGTGACCGAGCGCTGAAGGATCAAGGGTTTTTCCAAAAATTGGAAACGACAGATCTTCCGGTATTGTTGATTATCAATAAGATAGACACGACGGATCAGGAGAAATTGGAAGAAGAAGTGGGGTATTGGAAGGAAACTTTACCGAACGCTGAGATCATTCCTATTTCGGCATTGGAGAAGGCAAACACGAGCTATTTAGTGGAGCGTTTGGTCCAATTAATGCCGTCAAGCCCCCCGTATTTTGACAAGGAGGCCCTAACCGACAAAACTGAGCGATTCTTTGTGAGTGAGATCGTTCGTGAGCAGATATTGCTCAACTATAAGAAGGAAATCCCCTACAGCGTCGAAGTAGACGTGGAGGATTTTAAAGAAGATGAGGACATCATTCGCATACGCACGGTGATTTACGTAGCGCGAGAATCGCAAAAGGGAATCATCATTGGACATAAGGGCTCGATGCTGAAAAGAGTAGGCATTGGAGCTAGAAAACAACTTGAAGCTTTCTTTTCGAAGAAGATCCACTTGGAGACCTTTGTGAAAGTGAAGAAAAATTGGCGCGACAACGATATGCAGTTGAAGCGCTTTGGTTACAAACAGTAAGAGTATGAGCAATATCGTTGCTATCGTGGGTCGCCCGAATGTTGGGAAAAGCACCCTTTTTAATCGTTTAATCAGACGTCGTGATGCCATAGTGGACAGCACAGCGGGGGTTACGCGTGACCGTCACTATGGAAAGAGTGACTGGAACGGTAAGGAGTTTTCCGTTATCGACACCGGTGGATACATCGAAGGATCTGAAGACGTTTTTGAAGGAGAGATCCGTGAGCAGGTAGAGCTTGCTTTGGACGAAGCCTCTGTCATTTTGTTCGTATTGGACTTGCAAGCTGGACTTACTGAATTTGACAAGATCATCGCAGATCTGTTGCGTAAAACGGAAAAACCTGTAGTCTACGCGGTAAATAAAGTCGATAACAGCATGTTGGAACTCGAAGCCACCGAATTTTACGGTTTAGGCATCGAGCGTTACCACACCATCTCCGCAGTGAACGGTGGAGGTACTGGAGATTTATTGGATGAGCTCGTCGAGCACATGGATGAAAACCCAGTAGATGACTTTGAAGACCTTCCAAAGATGGCCATCATCGGTCGTCCGAATGCCGGGAAATCATCGATCGTGAACGCCCTATTCGGCGAGGAACGCAATATTGTAACGGACATCGCGGGTACAACGCGCGACACCGTAAATACCCGCTTTAATAAGTTTGGCTTTGACTTTATGCTCCTGGATACCGCAGGTTTGCGTAAAAAGGGCAAGGTCCACGAGAACCTCGAGTTTTATTCGAACATGCGCTCTGTGCGTGCGATCGAACACGCCGATGTATGTATGATGATAGTTGATGCTACACGCGGTTTTGAAGCGCAAGACATGGCGATCGTATCGTTGGCTGAAAAAAATAAAAAGGGACTTGTCATGGTCGTGAACAAATGGGATTTGGTGAATAAAGAGACCAATACCGTTCGCGATGCAGAGGCACACATTCGTAAGAAATTAGAGCCGTTTACAGATTTCCCGATCATCTTTACCAGTGCACTTACCAAGCAGCGTGTACTTAAAGCCTTTGAGGAAGGGGTGAAGGTGTACGAACGTCGCAAGCAAAAGATCAGCACTTCGCAGCTAAACGATACGATGTTGGAAATCATCAAGAGCTACCCACCACCGGCAGTGAAGGGGAAATACGTGAAGATCAAATTTTGTACACAGCTTCCAACCCGTACGCCACAGTTCGCCTTTTTCGCGAATCTACCGCAGTACGTTAAGGAACCCTACAAGCGTTTCTTGGAAAACAAAATGCGTAAAGCATTCGACTTCCACGGAGCACCTATCGAGATTTTCTTCCGTCAGAAGTAAGGATTAGCAAAACATTTTTGTGTTGCGCGAGGCGTGCTGCAAACGGTCTAGATTTCCGTTCTGATAGATGTTTATGGCTCTGCCTTGATGTTCGATGCTCTGCACTATGATCTGATATCCAGCTTCTTGCAGCAGTTTGATTGACAAGTGCACGCCTATACCACTGCCCCCAGATTTTGAAGTGGTACGCGTGCCAAATTTTTCAAGCATTTCCGAATTCATGCCTATTCCGTCGTCAATCAGTCGAATGTGAACACCGCCATCCAGAAAGATGTTCACGGTATGGTAAAGTCCACGCGCTGCTACGAGCAGTAAAACGGCCAACGTAAAGCGGTAGGTGAGTGCACTAGTGGTATTCATTGCCGAGTTTTAAGAACCAAGCAAAAACACGTATTAAATACTTAAAAAGTGAGCAATACTTATAATTGGTAGCAGATGAGCGCATTGCTCTGACCTATTACGATCACCGGACGTCCCGTGTCGCTGAGCCTGCCTGCTTTGGCGTGCGTTCCGCTAAAGGTGCTAATGGATTCATTGTTAACAAGATGCAGCACTTTGATGATGCCCTTTTCGGTGTAGATTACGCCCGTTCCACCCGGGTAGCTGTCCAGTTTAGAGATGTTATCTACTTGAATATCAGTCGTATTAGCATCTGTAGTCACCGAAATTTCTTCACGTGACCAGCTGATCTGCCCATAATTCTCGATACGATAACCGATCGGTTCCGAAAGTGCTAATTCTTCAAAAGAGAATGAGCCGTCCCATCCCTGTTTCTGGAGTTGTGTTCCGCTTCCTAATCGTACGATTGCTGGTATAGATCCATCGACCACCATCCATGGGTGACGGCTCGCCTCGAAGGCTGAAGTTTTGATTCTCGTCTCCCCACGTCTGTTGAGCACGAGTGCCTGAGTTTCAGTCGAGGTGATGATGTAGTCTTTCCCGTTTTTCTGGAACAGGAACGGCAACTGAACGATCGTAGAGGCAGCAGCATCGGTCTTCCATCCGTTCACGAGCTTCCCGTCACTTGTGAAGTTGTAGAGTGCGGCGCCACACGGCACCAAGAAGCGGTAATTTCTATTTTTATCGTAGTCCATCACCGCTACACCGAGCGACGTGGACGCAGGGAGTGTAATAGGATAGTCTTCTACATTTCTACCCAACAGGTCGATGCAATGCAACTGATTTTGAGTTGCGAAGAGCAATTGAAACTTATTGTTTTTAAACAGATCCACTTGCGTTAACTCCCCTTGAATAGGGCCATCAACTGTCGTTTTCCAAGAAATTGCCCCCAGATCATCGATCCAATACACCGTGTGTTGTGCGTCCTGCACGATGACGTTGTTCTTCCCACTGCGGTGGTTTTTCACCAGCCAAGGTCCTGCCGCAACTTCCGCCTCAAGCGCGGTAGACCATAAATAGGTACTGTTTTCTTGTACTTTTTCCTCTTGAGGGAGTAGCGAAACATTTCCAAAAGCCAAATCGTCTTTCACGTCCAAGGCCGCAAATACATTTATCCGTGACCAATTTCCTTTTTCAACCCCACTGATCAACCCTTTCTCTTCGGCCAACGCCAAAGGAAGCGCGAGGCTAAAATGGGCTTTCTCATCGATGTGTTTTCCAAAAGCTTCCAAACGCTCGGTGTTGCCCCAGGTTTTGCCCAGACGCAACTCTCCGGCATAGACTTCCAAGGTGTTCCCCTCACTTGCAATCAGCAGCCAGTCTTCGTGAATCATCCAAGAAGGTGTGCCCAGGTCACTAAAGAACCAGCCAAACAAACTGCTGAAGATAAATTTGTGCTTCTCTTGCAGGGTACCGCGCGACATGCCTTGCCAAACGCTCGTGCGGCTACTGATCTGCTCTAGAACGGCTTTCATCCCTTCAGCATCACTCAATGCAATCCCGAGGACCGATTCTTCACCATAGCCGGCGCGAAACATACCTCCGGAAACCAATGTGGTGGCCCGCATGGCTTCGATGCCCGCTGCTTCAAGCAGGGAAGTGGCCTTTTTAAGACGTTGCTTCTTTCCTCTATAGCGGTTAAAGTCGCGCATCCACTCGGTCGGTTTCCCCACGTTCATCGTGAGGGCATAAGAGGCGGAAGAGGCTATGGCATTGCTATAAGATGCGGCCGATGCACTTTGGTTAAAGGTGCTTAAAAAGGTGTTCGAGCTGTCGCTGCTTAAACTGACCGAATTTATGATCAGGCTGTTTTTGCGCAGGGTCACGTCCATCTCGCTCCAGCTGGCAAGATGTCTCGCCCAGCTGAGGTCGGTTTGAAAGAATTGGTCCCCGACCAGCTCCAGTTCGCTGTGTTGGAGGAAAACATTCAGTTCGTCACTGTTTGAAGCGTTCGTCCAAAGTTTTCTAAAAGCCAAGTTTTGCTGAATGTCGGTGCCGTTGTTGTACTGGTTCAAGAGGTCTTGCAGGAGCCCTTGGTTCTGGCTCCAGGCGATGGTGTTGCCTTCGCGAACTAGGTAAACGCTGTCCCACGGTGCGATGATATGCTCTTCGATGGCTGTCCAGCCGGTGGCGTCCCCATCAAAGGAGGTGGACCACACCCAATCCATTTTGTCCGCACCAGAAGGCACTAAAGCGCCGATCCATACCGCGCTAGGATAACGGTTCAACTGCTCAAAAGGCAACTCTTGTAGGGCGTCGATGCCCGAGGAGTCTGCCAGCAGGGCCGCACGTTCGGTGGAATTCACCTTAAGGATTACAGAGGCGCCAAGCGGCACTAGGGAGGTTTCTGTATGTTCTTTGACCGTGTTTGTACAGCTGCCGAAAAGCAGGGCGAGACTAAAAACGAGGCTGAATTTTAGAAACTTCATGGACTTAAAAATTTTCCATAAAGCTACCGAGAATTGGTGCGGTAAACGGGAGGGGAGACGGGTTAGTTTTTCACAAATCGAACAGGTTCAGCTGTCGCGGTAACAGCTGAAAACTCAGGCGGTGGTGCGGGGTCGGACCGTGCGCCTTGATCGCCGCTCGGTGCGCTTTCGTCGGGTAACCCGCATTGCGTTCCCAGCCGTACTCCGGATGCTCCTCGGCAAGTTCGCGCATCCGCTCATCGCGGTACGTTTTCGCTAAAATGGAAGCCGCCGCAATATTCATGTACGTCGCGTCGCCCTTGACTTGGCAGTGGTAGGGGATCTCGCCGTAGGGTTTGAATCGGTTCCCATCCACCGCTATAAATTCCGGGACCAATTCCATCCCGTCCACACTCCGATGCATCGCTAAAATGCTCGCGTTCAGAATATTAATCTCGTCAATCTCCTGAGGGCTCACATGCGCTACCGACCAGGCAAGGGCCTCCTGCTCTATGATCGGCCGAATCCTATTGCGTTGTTTTTCAGTCAACTGCTTGGAATCGTTCAAGAGTTCGTTTTTAAAATCGGGCGGCAAAATCACTGCCGCGGCTGTCACGGGTCCACACAAACAACCGCGACCGGCTTCATCTGTGCCCGCTTCTAAAACGGACAATGCACTGTGCTGCAACTTCATCGGCGCACTTGTTTAAGTGGGAGTTGTGCCACCAGCTGCTCTGCGCTTTGCTTCCAGCTGTACTCGGTACTTCTCGCCATTCCTACTTCTCGCCAGCGCTTATGCCCCGTGGTCATTTCAGCCATAGCCTCGGCCCAAGCCGCTACATCGTATGTATCCACAAGCACGCCTACTCCTTTCACGACTTCGGACAGCGCGCTATTGTCCGCGCTAATGACTGCAGTTCCGCATTGCATTGCCTCGATCACGGGAATGCCAAAGCCTTCCATGGCGCTCGGCATGCAAAATGCAGTCGCGTTTTGGTATAAAGATTCGAGCTCCCGCTCAGAAAGGCGTCCTAAAAATTCAACACTACCTCCATGCGCCATTCCAGCATACACCGCCTCGAGTGCAGCATCTTTAAAGTGCGCTTCTCCGGCAATTTTTAACGTATACCTGTCCATCCCAGGGCGGGATTTAAACTGATCAAAAGCGCGTAGCAAAGTCTGAAGGTTTTTACGTGGGGTCATCGCACCTACGGCACAGAAATACGGCTGGCGCTCTACAGGGCCTGGCTGAAACTCGCGACCACTCGCGTTTGGCGTCAGTAGAATTCGTTCGAATGGTACTCCATAGCGCTCGGCGATGTCCTTACGACTCCATTCACTTACGGTAAACAGCTGCTGGGCTTCTAGGGCTGCACGTCTAATTTCCCGCTGGTAGTACCTCGCAACATTGGACTTCAGCCATTCTGGATGGTGCTCAAAGTTCAGGTCGTGAATAGTGACCCATTGCTTGGCACTGGTTTGTGCCGGCAGCCCATCGGGGGACCAGTAGAGATCGGCGCGTTCCTTCCAGAGTGCCCTAGGAACAGCCCATCGGTTCCACAGGTGCCAAAGCAGTGGATGTCTTGCTGGAGGGAAAACCACTCGGTGCTTTATGTTATCCCCTTGCAGCAGCGGATGCTTCGCAGTGCTAGGTCGGTCATAAAGCAGCACAAATTCGATATCGCTCCTCTGCGCTGTGATGTGTTCGAGCATGCGCAAGGTGTACATTCCTGTACCTTCTAGTTTCCCCGGGAGGAGCCATCTTGCATTTACGACCACTTTCATCCCTCCAAATGTACAAAACCCCACATCTGAAGCGTTAGTAAAGCGGTATATTCGCAGCTTAATTCAGCGTGTACCCGCGAGCGATGTGGACTAAGGTCAAAAATTTTATTAGCGATCCCTCCGGAGCAGCCTTGGCAAAGGGCGGCCTCGTGGTACTGATTTTTAAGGTGATCGGTGCCCTGGGCGGCTATATTTTGCTGTTTTCCTTGGCGCAAGCCGGGGGTGAGTTGTCTGTGGGCGTCTACGAAGTGGCCTTTACGCTGGTGCTGATCGGCTCGACCATCGGTCGCTGGGGTTTGGATACGGTCGTCGTGAAAGAAATGTCGCGCGAAGCTTTGGACGGTGCGCCTTCAAGAACGCTGTATTTGGCCGTGTTTTCCCGCGTGCTGCTTATGGTAGTCGGGGTGGCCTTATTGGCCTTTGTGCTGGCGGCAATGCTCACTGAGGTGTTTTTTCAGAACACGCCGAGCGAGGTGCTGGCTACTGCAGCGATCGCCACAGTACCGTTTACGATGATGCTGCTGAACGCTGAGGTGTTTCGCGCCTTGGGCAAACCACTGTTGTTTTCACTCAACCAGCACGGCAGCGTGTATATAAGTATGGCAGTGTTGCTGTGGATCATTCCTTTTCCAGCGGGGATGGATGCTTCGGACAGTGCGCAGATCGCATTAATGCTCTTGCTGGGAATTTCGGCGATGTTCTTCGCTATTTCTACGATTTATATTTTGTCGATCACCCGCAAAAGAGAACAGGGGTATGCACCTAATTGGCGTGGGAAGCTTTATAAAATGGCTACACCGATGCTCATCTCGTCCTCGCTGTTTTTGGTGATCAGCTGGTCCGATACCTTGATGCTCGGTTACTATCTGACTGAAGACCGGGTAGGAGTGTACAGGATTGTCTTTAAAATTGCCACGTTAATCACCTTTGCCCAATTCGCTTTAAACACCGTCGTAGCCCCTATGGTCAGCGCCCTCCACGAGAAAGGCACCGCGCTCGATGTGTTGACCACCAAAGTCGCCCGACTTAACCTCCTCACCGCCGGCCCCATCTTCATCGGTATCGTCCTCCTTGGCCCCTGGCTCATCAGTATGTTCGGCGTTTCTACGGCCTCTTCCGCCTATCCATGGCTACTCATACTTGCCTTTGGCCAATTAATAAACGCCTTCGCTGGCCCTGGCCTTAACATCCTCAACATGACCGGTTACGAGAAATCTGCCCGCAACACCATGCTGGTGGTTGTCGTCTTAAATTTTCTCCTGAACCTGCTCTTTATCCCTGCATTCGGACCACTAGGCGCTGCCGTTTCTACCACCTTAACTATGGTCGGTTGGAACGTTTGGGCCGCCTTACTGGTCTATAAATACCACGGGGTAGTCGCTGTGCCATTTTTAACACACATCAAAAAATGACGCACCACCAACCGCTCTTCTTAGTCGGCGCCGCAAAAGCAGGTACCACCAGCCTTGCCATGGCGCTAGGTGCGCACCCGAGCATTGCCGAGCTCGCCATTAAAGAACCGGGCCACTATTGCCGTGACCTCCATGAAACGCAGTTTTCCGAAGCCTACACCAAACTTTTGGCCTTTGATGAAGCGCGCTATTTCAATCAATCACCCCTGTCTCAGCGCCACATCGCCTTCGTTGCTTCTGCCGAAAATTACCGCAAACTCCAGCTGCAGTCAGCTAGAGAGCAGCCCGAAGCCCGCTACGTTCTAGATGCATCTACGGCTTATCTCTACAGCACCACAGCAGCTGCCGAAATCCACGCCGCCCATCCTCAAGCCAAAATTATCGTCACCTTACGCAATCCTATCTCTCGTGCCTACTCGCATTACAACATGGCTCGTAAATATGGCATGGAGCAGCGCATGGAATTGGACGCGTTTGCTGCAGAAAGTACGCTTGAACGCGCGAAGTGGGGGTTGGATGAATGCTATTTAGAATTGGGCAAATACGCCGATCAGTTGCAACGTTATTTCGACGTGTTTGATCCGAGCCAGATTTTGATCCTGTTGCACGACGACCTCAAGCACCGTCCTCAGGCCACTTTGGCACGCATCGCAACGTTTCTAGATCTCGAGCCCTTTCAAGGCGGTATGCCCGATGCGCAGAACAAAGCTGAGGTCCCTCGCTCAAAATCTATGGGCGCTATTGCTGGTGCATTTAGCGGTCATTTGAAGGACCGGATCCCACCCACTCTAAAGCGTTTGGGCAAGCGCGTATTGTTTAGCACACCCCATTCGATCGATAGCGATGCCCGCTCGTTTTTAGTTCATTACTTTGCAGCAGAAAATAAAAAGCTTCAAAAGCTCTTAAACATAGATTTAAAACACTGGAAATAAATTAATTATGGAATACAGTAGTGCAAATTTGATTGCGTTCTTCTACAAAAATTGGAAGCAATTAATCGTCATTCCCTTCATCTCGATGGTCGTTGCCGTCGCCTTCAGTGGGCCCAATTTCATCAAACCACTCTTCGAAGCGCAGGTGATCCTCTTTCCTTCGACCACAAACTCGGTTTCAAAAGCCCTGCTGCCGCAGCAAAACGGCTACAGCGATCAGGATATCCTCGAGTTCGGTGACGAGCAACAGGCCGAACAACTCCTCCAAATCCTAAATTCTGGCGAGATCCGGGATTCTGTGATTAAAAAGTTCGATCTGATGAACCACTACGAGATCGACGAAGACACCAAATACAAGCGTACCAAACTGTTCAAAGAGTACGCGTCTAAAATTGAGTACGCCCGCACCCAATTCATGTCAGTAGAAATCAACGTCCTCGATACCGACCCACAAACCGCGGCTGACATCGCAAACTACATCTCCTACCTTGTGGATCAGGTAAAGCGTCGCGTGCAAAAGAACCGTGCGCAGATCGGTTTGGACATCGTCCGTTCAGAATACCACAATCTCCAAGCAGAAATTCAGCTCATGGAGGATAAAATCACGCAACTCCGTTACAAAGGTGTGCACGACTACGAAAGCCAAAGTGCGGTCTTCAACGAGCAATACGCCATCGCCATCGCTGAGAGTGCGAAACAAAGCGTCATCAAACAGCTTGAACGCCGTCTCGACACACTCGCGAAATACGGAGGTAAATATGTAGCAATCCGCGATGAGCTCCAGCTTTTGAAAGAGGAAGAGGTGAAATTGCGTACTAAGTTTGATCAAGCGAAAGTAGACGTCAACCAAATCCTTCCTGCCACCTTTAAAGTAGATGAAGCCTTCGCCGCAGAGCGCAAGACTTATCCAAAACGCAGTGTGCTCATCCTCGCTGTTGGTCTAGCCACCTTCATCCTCGTGGTCTTCATTCTACTGGTGCGTGGAACCGTCCTAGAACTACGCGAAAAAGCATAACTAGTGATTCTGGCCCCCAGTTTTAGTCGCAAAGCGCTGCTCTATTTAGGAGCAGTTCTGGTACCGCTCATCGCTGTTATCGTGGCGAAGGAGTGGTGGGAGGCCCTTTTCATTCCCGTAGGTCTACTCACCGTTTGGCTTACGATGTATCGACTGGACTGGGCCATGTGGCTCATCGTTTTCGCCACTCCTGTGAGTGTCACTTTAAACGACCTCACGGGCGGCTCCGGGCTCTCCTTACCCACAGAACCACTGCTGGTCCTGGTTACCGCCATCACTTTGGTCAAGTTTTTCTTCTTTGCAGAATACGACAAACGGCTGATCACACACCCCATATCCATTGCCATCTACGTGTATCTCGCTTGGATGCTACTTACAGTGGTGACTTCTGAACTTCCACTGGTTTCCATCAAGCAGTGGATTACCAGGGTGTGGTTCATCGTTCCGTACTATTTCGTACTGGGCCACCTGTTTCTGAAAAGCGAACGCAATCGAACGGTATTTCTGTGGCTGTTCCTTATTCCGCTGATTATAGCGTGCCTCTACACGATGGTTATTCATAGCCAATACGGTTTTACCAAAAAGACCTCTACCTGGGTGATGTTCCCGCTGTTTAAGGAGCATACCTCCTACGGTGCAGTACTCGCGATGTTCTATCCGGCAGCGTTGTACCTGACTTTTCGCAAATCCTCTTGGGGATTCAATGCGATTGCGGGTGTCTTGCTACTCTTGCTAACCGCTGCAACCGTGCTCAGTTATACCCGTGCAGCTTGGCTTTCTTTGGTTGGGGCAGGGGCAGTATATATGGTGTACGTATTCAAAATGTCACGCGCCACGGTCTGGTCTCTGATCGGCGTAGTACTCTTGATAGCAGCCTTAAATTTCGATACGATCAGCTCTAAATTTGAGCGTAACCGAACCGATTCTTCGGACAATTTTAACGAACACGTCGCTTCCGTGACGAACGTGAGTACCGATGCGTCCAACCTCGAGCGTATTAACCGCTGGATGTGCGCCATTCGTATGTATCAGGACCAACCCATTTTTGGTCACGGCCCCGGCACCTATATGTTCCTCTACGCGCCGTATCAAAAACCATATGAGAAAACCATCATTTCCACCAACGCCGGAAATCGCGGAAACGCCCATAGCGAATACCTCAGTCCCCTTGCAGAATCGGGTACTTTAGGCCTGCTGACCTTCCTCGGCATCCTACTCACGGTCGTAACAACTTCCATCCGTGCCTATCAGCGTTTGACGGATCCTCGCTCAAAGGGTCTGCTCCGAACAGCTTTTTTAGGTTTGATCACATATTACCTCCATGGATTTCTCAATAATTTCCTCGATATGGACAAGGCCAGTGCACCTTTTTGGGGTTTCACTGCACTAATTGCCGTCCTCTCATTGTCTCAAAATGAGACTACTAAGGAAATCTAGCGTCTAAACAGACGGAATTCCTGCCCTCAAGCCGTCTACTGTAAGCATTCGCTATACCAGTAATTAAGGGCGCTAATGCCCTTTATTGCTGAGTTCTACTCGTTGAATTTGAACGAGTTAACGCTGTTGAGAATATCGATGCAGAACCGACCTTTTTTTGTGTCGTAGCTAAAAATATCTCTTTATAAGTGCAAATAATTCAAAACGTTCTTGCATCTCAATTCAAAATGATAGAATTTAGCATTGCTTAACATACGTTTAACATAAAAACAGGTACAATGAAAAACAAAATGTCATTGTGGTCAGTATTCATCTTGGTACTCTCTGTGAACTTTGCGTTTGCGCAATCGGTTTCAGGAATAGTAAGTGATGCTACCACAGGAGAGCCGCTACCGGGAGTAGCGGTGTCAATCAAGGACGCTTCCAGCGCAACCTTGACTGACTTTAATGGTAAATTCACTATCAATGCAAATGTGGGGTCTACCTTAGTTTTTACTTCCATGGGGATGGAAACGACTGAAATCAAGGCGAGTTCTGATTTTATTCGAGTCTCCTTGAAGTCGTCATCTAATCGTTTGGATGAAGTAGTTGTAACCGCAGGTGGTATTACTAGACAGAAGAAGGCACTTGGTTTTGGTGTAGAAGAAGTCAAAGGAGCCGCAATCAAGGAGTCCGGTGAGACAAATATTGTGAGTGGTATTTCCGGAAAAGTGAGTGGTGTCCAAGTCACGAACTCATCAGGTGCCTCAGGCGCCGCCTCTTACATCAAAATTCGTGGTAATGCAACATTTACAGCAAATGATAACCAGCCACTGATGGTAGTTGATGGAGTACCCATTGATAACTCTCAAATAGCTACATCGGATCTACGCGATGGTGTCGCTAACTCGAACCGTGCGATTGATATTAATCCCGATGATATAGAAACAATTTCTGTACTTAAAGGTGGTGCAGCAGCAGCTTTGTATGGGACTCGTGGTGCAAATGGTGTGATTCTAATTACCACGAAAAAAGGTTCTTATGGGCAAGACTTTAAAGTGTCCTTAAATTCAACGATGGAAATCACCCAAGTAAACAAACTTCCTGAATTGCAAAACGAATATGGCCAAGGTTTAGTTTCGTACGGAGGTGGAACAACAAGCGGTTTTTCTTGGGGACCAGCATTAACTAACTTAGGTTATGATGCTAACGGCGTAATTACAAGCGATTCTGCAGCAGTAGTTGGTCCTTGGGGTGTTCAGCCATATGATAATACTTCGTTTCTTCAGAGAGGTAGGAGATTGACAACTCTTAAACTCTTAGTGGCGGTGGTAAGAAAAGTTCATATTACCTCTCAATTGCAAATCTTCAGGATCAGGGGATCGTACCTTTGAACACCTTTGAGCGTACAACTATCCGTCTTACGGGTTCAGGTCAGATCGCAACTAATCTTAAGGCGACGGCGTCTTTAGCATACACAAATTCAGGAGGTTACCGTATCCAGCAAGGCTCGAATACTTCGGGACTTATGCTTGGTCTACTTCGCACCCCACCTTCATTCGATAACTCAAATGGAGTAGATGATCCAACTGACCAGTCGGCTTATATTAATCCAGACGGATCACAAAGAAATTATCGTTCTGGAACTGGTTACGATAATCCATATTGGACGATTAACAAAAATCCATTTACTGATGATGTGAATCGTGTTTTTGGTTACACAAAATTTGATTGGTCTCCTGCTGACGGGCTACTGATTAGCTACCGTTATGGTTTAGATCAATACTCTGATGTTCGGAAGCAAGTTTTAGCTATCGGTTCAAGAACCAATGTAGTAGGTTCTATTTCTGATGAAGCCTATGCTATAAGTGAACAAAACCATGACCTTACTGCCAGATATTCAGCAGACTTAGGTCCTATAGGAGCGAATTTCTTAGTTGGATTTAACGCCAATCAAAGAGACAGAAAGTATGTGGGTACTTACGGTACAGGATTGGTTTTGCCTGACTTCTATAACATGAGCAATGCGACAAACCAACAAGCTTACGAAAGCTTTATTGGTAGAAGAATTTGGGGCTTGTACGGAGAAGCACAGTTTGATTACGATGAGTGGGCTTATCTAACCCTGACTGCACGTAGAGATCAAGCGTCAACTTTCGGTGATGTTGCCACTCCGATTATATATCCATCGGCCTCTTTATCTCTCATATTAACTGAGGTTCTTGATATTAAGTCTGATGTCTTGAATTTTGCGAAACTCCGTGCATCTTCTGCCAGAGTTGGTTCGGAACCTGGCTTTGCGTCAAATGCAACTTATTTCAACCAAGCTTCTGTTACATCGGGATGGATTACAGGTGCTAGCTTCCCTTACCAAGGTGTAACAGGGTTCTCTCAGAGCAACACATTAGGCAACCCTAATCTTAGACCTGAGTATACCGTTACTAATGAGCTTGGTTTAGAGCTTAGAATGCTAAACAATAAATTGACAGCAGATGTGACTCTATACGAGCAAACTTCGCGTGACCTTATTGTTGCTGTTCCTGTTGCTGGATCTTCAGGCTTTACTAGTTCATTTGTTAATGCAGGTACCATGCGAAATAGTGGTGTTGAATTGCAGTTGAACGCCCAATTAGTGGATTCAAAAGATTTCAAGCTAAACGCAGGTATGACCTTTACCAGAAACCGCAACGTTGTTGAAAAATTAGCTGATGGAGTAGACGTTATCTCATTACCGTGGGGATTCTTTGGAGCCAATCAGCGATTAGTTGAAGGACAGGCTTATGGTACGCTCTATGGAGATGACTGGTTACGTGATGAAGAGGGTAACGCCCAAGTAGATGCCGCGGGTTATCCAATCTATAGTTCAACTGAAGTTGTAGTTGGTGATCCTAACCCAGATTATCTAATGGGGATTACATCTAATGCCTCATATAAAAATTGGAGCTTCAACATGCTTTGGGATATTCGTCAAGGAGGTGATATTTGGAATGGTACTCGGGGAGCACTCTATTACTTTGGAGCTCATCAAGACAATGCAGTTCTACCTGACGGCACTAAACGCGGTGAGACTTTTATATGGAATGATGTAGTAACAGGAAACTCAGGTTTTTATGCTCCTGGAACATTAGATGCGGATGGAAATGATATCGGCGGTCAGCCTAATTCTACTCCGATTATAAATGATTGGCAGTCCTATGCTGGTGGTCCATTATCAGGCTTTACGGGTGCTTCACGTCCATTTATAGAAGACGGTAGCTGGGTACGATTGAGAAACATAGGGGTTACCTACAAGTTCACAAATGAAGCGCTCGAGGGAACTAAGCTCGAAGGCCTATCTTTAGGTGTTAGTGGACGTAACGTTTTGTTGTTGACCCCATACCGTGGAGTTGATCCGGAAACAAATCTATCTGGGGCAACAAATAGCCAAGGGGCAGACTACTTTAATATGCCTAATACGATGGGTGTAATCTTCAATTTGAAGGCTAACTTTTAATTAAAGAATTATGAAATTTAATAACATAGCGATTATCGCATTGACGGGTATAGCCCTGTCGGCCTGTTCGGACGCTTGGCTCGAAGAATATAAACTCGATCAAAACAGACCGTCTGACGTAACAATGGAAGTGCTGTTGCCTTCCGCACAAGTGAATTATGGTATTACTCAAGGAGATGTTCTCCCTAGATTAACGAGTATATTTATGCAGCAAATGACGGGTACAGACCGTCAGTCTCTCGCCCATAATACATATTCTGTTATCGGTGAAGGTGATTTTAATACGCCTTGGAATAATTCATACGCTGGCGGTCTTTATGATTTGAATATTATTATTACGAAAGCTGAAGAGTTAGGTGCTCCGGCATATGCAGGGATTGCAAAAATCACTACTGCGATGTACCTAGGATTGTTAACGGATCATTTCGGTGATATTCCTTTTGAAGAAGCGTTTCAAGGCGCTACCGACCTTACGGCAAAGTTTGATTCTCAAGAAAGTATTTATGCAGCCATTCAGACACTCTTGGATGATGGTAAAGCAAATTTACTAGAGCCTTCAAATTTGGCTCCATCTGGTGACGATTTGATTCATGGAGGAGACCTCATTGCTTGGGGTTCAACAGCAGACGCTCTTAAGGCGCGTTACCTTAATCACTTAAGTAAGACGAGTCTTTATGACGCTGACGCAGTAATTGCGGCTTGTGATGATGCACTAGCCGGATCTTCATACGCCGCTCTGGGTTTTGACGCTTCTTTGAATCAAAACCCTTGGTGGCAATTCTTGAATGAGCGTCAAGGTTATATCACACAATTTGGCACCATGTACGATATGATGGAGGCTAATGTTGATCCGAGAATCGCATTTTATAGATCTGCAGATTCAACGGATATGCCGTTCTTCGCCGCTGCTACGGCACCATTGGCAATAGTCACGCCTTTTGAAACTATGTTTATTAAGGCAGAGGCTTTGATTAGGAAAGGTGATCCTGCTGCTGCTAGATTGGTTCTCGAGGACGCCGTTGAATCGAATATGATGTGGTTAGGAGTTGATCCTTCGGATATTGCCTCTTACGTCGCTGCAATGTCTGCGACTACGGATTTAGAGCTCATTATGACTGAGAAGTATTATGCAATGTTCACTTCTAGTGAGGTTTGGACTGACTGGCGTAGAACTGGTTTTCCGGCATTGACAGCTCCTTCGGGTGCGATCTTATCCGACATTCCACGTAGATTGCCATACCCTGAAAATGAATATTTGTACAATTCGGCAAATGTTCCGATGCCTATTGATGCCTCTCCAGATGAAAAATTTGGTGTTTCGGGATCATATAAGCTATGGTGGGACATGTAATCAACTGGTTTGATTAGATATAAGAGCCGGCGCCTTCTTTGAAGGTGCCGGTTTTTTTTGCGCCCATTTTTTTTAACCTTTAACGTGCTCAATTTTTAGCTACACCATGCAAGAACACATTCAGAAGCTCCGCGCACATTTCTCAGAAGACACCTTCACAGTAGAGGACTACAAGGTTTTCGCTGAAGAAGCGGGAATTGGATCTTCGTTAGATGCTTTGATCGATGAAGGTTGGGTAGAACAGGAGGACGCAGGCGGTTATGTTCTTTCGAATAGCGCGTTAGAATATGCTCCTAAAAGCACTGGGGTGGCCGAAGACACGCTGAGCCTTGGGGAGTTGGAAGAACGCATTGTAGGGGCCCTAGAAAAAGGCAAAGAGGTGCCTTGGGGCAAACTCGCTGTGGCAATGTGGGCGTTCTTTATTTTTATGATACTCTACACCTTAGCGCAAGCGTATTTTGTCTAAGAAGGAATTGGCGGCATAAAAAAAGCCACCTCTGTGGAGAGATGGCTCTTATTTGATACTTTTCTATCAAGCATTCTTTATTTCGCGCGCTCTTTGTAAGAACCGTCCTCCGTATTGATGACGATCTCTTCGTCCGTTTTGATGAATAGTGGAACCTGTACTTCGGCGCCACCTTCTACGGTAACCGTTTTAAAGGCATTGGTTGAGGTGTTTCCTTTTACTGCAGGCTCCGCGTAGGTTACTTTGAGATTTACCGTACGTGGAAGTTCTACGGTCATTGCTCTGTTCTCAGTGGCATGGAAGAGTACGAAACACATCATGCCGTCGACGAGGAATTGTGGAGCGTTGATCAGACCCTTCTCGAAGGTGAGTTGCTCGTAATTCTCAGTATTCATGAAGTGGTAGTCCGTGCCATCGTTGTAGAGGAACTGGTACTGGCGTGTTTCTATATCGATGGTTTCGATTTTAGAACCCGCTGGGAAAGTATTGTCAAGAACGCGACCGGTTTCAAGGTTTTTGATTTTCGTGCGAACGAATGCTGCACCCTTACCTGGTTTTACGTGTAAGAATTCGATGATTTGGAAAGGTTGACCATTGAATTTGATACACATTCCGTTCTTGATATCCGAAGTACTTGCCATAGCTCTTTTAAAATTTGTCCCAAATATAACGCAAAAGGATGGCTTTGCCTGAGGTTCTTGAAAGAGGCTAGTAGTGCTTGTTCAGGCTGATTTCCTGCGTGCAAAAATCGTATTCGTGTTGCACGAAGTTAGAGGCGACCACTACGGTTTTATCCCCTCTGAAGTGTTGGATAAGATCTTTGAAGAAGTCGACGCCGTTTTGATCTAGATTACTGGTAGGCTCATCGAGCAACAGCAGTGGGCGATCGTTTGCTATAGCCAAGAGCAGGCGCACGCGTTGCTGCATGCCGGAGGAAAAAGTGGATAGTCGTTTGCCGGTGTGTTCTTGCAGTCCAGCACGTTCTAGCCAAATGGTGCGTTCGAATGCCGTTGAAAAGCCACACATCTTCTGGTGGAAGTCCATGGTTTCGGTGAGGGTGAACATAGGGTTAAGCGCTACATATGGCGCAGCGATACCGCAGAGTCTTCCAGCTTCACGTGCTTCGATAGTAGTACCGTTTATCTGGTATTGAGGAGGGTGATCGGTGGCTTCTAGAGCGCCGCTGAGGATTTTGATTAAGGTAGATTTCCCCGAGCCGTTAGCGCCTAAAACTACGGCTGCGTCTCCAGGTGAGAGCTGGAAGCAGACATCTCTAAGGATGTGTTGCTTGCCGAACTTTTTTTGTAACCCTGAGACTGCAATCATGGGAGGGATTTATTTGCGGATGAGCCCACGGGAGCTGTTTGCGATAAAATCCAGTAGCATGGAGCGGTGAGGGGAGGCAGGAATTTCCTTTTTGACCACTTCTACGGCTTGCGATATGTTTTTTCCACTTTGGTAGAGGGTGCGGAAGATGTCTTGGATGAGTTTGATGTCTTCGTTGGAGAAACCGCGGCGCTTGAGTCCGACACTGTTTACTCCAGAGTAGGTCAGCGGATCACCCGCTGCGGTGATGAATGGTGGCACGTCTTTGCGTACCATGGCGCCGCCTCCAACCATGACGTGGGGACCAATTTTTACAAACTGGTGCACGGCAGAAAGGCCTGAAATGATGGCCCATTCGCCGATCTCGACATGTCCTGCTAGGGCCACGGAATTTACTAAGATGACATGGTCGCCGAGGATACAATCGTGGGCGATGTGTACATACGCCATGATCAGGCAGTGCGAACCGATCACAGTCTTGCCGTAGGCCTTGGTACCGCGGTTGATGGTGACACATTCGCGGATGGTGGTGTCGTTACCAATCTCTACGAGGGTTTCTTCACCGTCAAATTTGAGGTCTTGAGGGATGGCTGAGATGACGGCACCTGGGAAGATGCGACAGTTTTCTCCGATGCGCGCACCATTCATGATGGTTACGTTGGGTCCGATCCAACTTCCTTCGCCGATCTCTACATCTGCATCGATGCTGGTGAAGGGGCCTATTTCGACGTTGTCGCCGATACGGGCTTCTGGATGTACGCTAGAGAATTGGTGAATCATCTATTTAGTAATCTGTGCCATTAGTTCAGCTTCACTTACTAAGGTGTTACCGACGAAAGCTCTTCCGAGCATGTGAACGATTCCTCTGCGGATGGGGCTCATGAGTTTTAAATCGAAAATGAGCGTGTCGCCGGGAACTACCTTCTGCTTAAATTTCACGTTGTCCATCTTCATGAAGTACGTCAAATAGTTTTCTGGATCGGGCACAGAGCTAAGCGCTAAGATGCCGCCACATTGTGCCATGGCTTCGATCTGTAGTACACCGGGCATTACTGGAGCGCCCGGGAAGTGACCCACGAAGAAGGGTTCGTTCATCGTTACCGCTTTTACTCCGACCACGTGGTCTTCAGTCAAAGTGATGATCTTGTCGACAAGGAGGAATGGTGAGCGGTGCGGGATAAGTTCCATGATGTCTTCCACAGTTTTGAGCGGTGGAAGGTTTGGATCGTATTTCGGCGCCTGAGGGCGACTTTCTTGTTTTTTGATTTTTGCCGCGAGCGCCTTGGTAAATTCTGCGTTTACGCCGTGGCCTGGCTTGGTTGCGATGATGCGCGCTTTGAGCGGTCGGCCTAATAGTGCGATATCGCCGACGACATCAAGCAATTTGTGGCGCGCAGCTTCGTTTGAAAATCGTAGTTCGATGTTGTTGAGTGTACCGAAAGAGGTGACGTCTACATCGTCGCGGTCGAATGCTTTTTTGAGTTTTTCTAGGGTCTCAGGGGCAATCTCTTGATCTACATAGACAATCGCGTTGTTCAGATCACCGCCTTTGATGAGGCCTTGGTCAAGTAATGGAACCAATTCTCTCAAGAAGCTAAACGTACGAGCACTAGCGATTTCTTCGCGGAAATCGGTCATTTTGTTAAGCTGAGCGTGCTGTGGCCCTAAAACGGAGCTGCCGTAGTCGATCAGTGCGCTTACTTCGAAGTCTTCACTCGGTAAGGCCATGATTTCTGAACCGTCTTCGTCTTTGAAGATGAACGGCTCCTCTAGGGTATAGTAGTTCTTTTCTTCGCTTTGTTCTTCGATGCCTGCACCGTTGATCAAATCTACGATAGGAGCGGCAGATCCGTCTAAAATGGGGACCTCGCTGCCGTCAAGCTCGATACGTAGGTTGTCGATGCCGAGCGCACAAAGGCTGGCCATCAAATGCTCTACGGTACCTACACTGATCTCACCCTTTTGGAGGATGGTTTGGCGGTTGGTGCGGTTGATGTGCTTTGCAAGTGCTGGGATTTCGGTAGAATCAGCATCTGTGCGTACGAAAACGATACCAGTGTTGACCGCTGCGGGGACTAAGGTAACCTGGACATCTTCACCGGTGTGAAGCGCGTTTCCGTGAAATGAAACGGTGTTAGCAAGTGTCTTTTGCATCATAATTTATTCGCCTTGTTTTTTGAAGGCGGCAAACGATTTTAAATAGTGTCGGTGGTTTAAGGCAGGCGTGCCAAAGATAGTCGTATTGTCGCTAACATCAGACATGACGCCGCTTTGCGCCAAGATGGTGACTCTATCGCCAATTTTCAGGTGTCCGGCGATGCCTACTTGGCCCGCTAAAACGCAATGATTTCCGATCGTGGTAGAGCCTGCTATCCCAGTCTGGGCGGCGATTACAGTGTGTTTTCCTATGTGTACGTTGTGCGCAATCATGCACAAATTGTCCACTTTTGATCCTTCCCCGATGCGGGTGCTTCCGAGCGCTGCACGATCCACGGTGGTATTTGCCCCGATGTAGACATGATCTTCTAAAACGACATTTCCGAGCTGTGGAATGCGGTGGTAGTGACCATTTTCATCCGGTGCCCAGCCGAATCCTTCACCCCCTAATACGGCGCCGGCGTCTACGATGCAGTCTGCCCCGATCTGGGTACCGCGCAAGATCTTTGCTCCGGCCCGAATCTCTGTTCTTGGACCGATCTCTACCCCAGATTCGACGATAGCCGTGGGGCTTACTACAGCGGTTGGGTCAATAGTTGAGTCTGCTGCGTGGTTCGACTCGGCGGGTGTTCTAGAAACGAATCGCTGTTCGAGCACATGCAGGTGTTTCGCAAAAAGCATGTACGCTTGGTCCGTTTCGAGCAGAATCGCCTCATTTTCCAGACGGGTTCCTGGTGCAGCGATGATTGCGCTGGCCTTAGAGCTGACCGCTTGCTCGATGTATTTTGGATTAGCGAGGAACGAAAGATCGCCTTCCTCTGCCTCTGAAAGTGTAGCGACACCCGTGATCATGCGATCTTCCCAGCCCAGTTTTGGCGTGAGTCCGAGGGTGGCCGCAATTTCGGCTAAAGAGAGTGCTTCGTGCCTCATAACAGATGTTTTAGTTCACGCGGGTAGCAGATGAAATGGCGCTCAACGGGTTCGCTGAGGGCTTGAATGGTCATCTGATCCGCGGCCTGACTGATGTCGCTGGTAGTGCCGTCCTTGTAAAGGAGGTTGATGTGTCCCTTTTTGTTGTTGTAGGCGTGGTTTTTGACTTTAGCAACGATGAGCATGTAGTCTTCTTCGCCGTGTTCAAAGCCGTATTGTTCACGGATACCATGGGCCAATTTATCTGGCAGCGCTTCGTCGAAGGGGGCCGCTTGAAGACGTATTTTCAACAGCTTGCGATGCACGATGCGTCGGCTTAGGTCGCTGAGAATCAAATCTTCGTGTAGGGCCCAGTCCTTGATAGCGCTCATCACGTCAAAGTCATCGAGGAGCAAAAATTTTGCGATGATCTCTGGGTTTTCTTCAAAGTCGTTCCAGGTGTAGTCGGCTTTCAAGAAATGCTGCAGGGCTTGGGTACCGGGCAGGGCGATGCATTTGCTGGCGAGATATTTTGCACGCTTGAGGATGTTAACAAGCATAAATTCTGCGCTGAGCACGGTCTTGTGCATGTAGACTTGCCAGTACATGAGGCGTCGTGCTACCAGGAATTTCTCAACGCTGTAGATGCCCTTTGCATCGACCACGAGCTGATCGTCTTTCACGTTGAGCATGGTGAGCAGGCGTTCGGAATTGACACTGCCTTCGGTGACTCCAGAATAGAAGGAGTCGCGGCGTAGGTAGTCCAAGCGGTCCATGTCGAGCTGTGAGGAAATGAGCTGGTGTAAGAATGCTTTTGGGTAGTTGTTCGTGAAAATGTCGATGGCTAGGCCGAGGGCGCCGTCAAATTCTTGGTTCAAATCTTCCATGATCTTGAGGCTCAGCGCTTCGTGGCTGACTCCGGGGATCAAGGTGTGTTCAAGGGCATGCGAAAAGGGTCCGTGGCCGACATCGTGCAAAAGGATAGCAACGAGTACACCGCGCTCTTCTTCGGGGGTGATCTCGTGTCCTTTTTGACGCAAGGTGTAGATGGCGCGGCCCATCAGGTGCATGGCGCCGATCGCATGGTGGAATCTAGTGTGGTAGGCACCGGGGTACACGAGGTAGGTGAGGCCTAGTTGAGAGATGCGTCGTAAACGCTGGAACGAGGGGTGGTCGATGAGCTTGAAAATGAGCTCGTCTTTGATGGTAATAAACCCGTAGATGGGGTCGTTAATGATTTTGTTCTTTGTACTCAATGTGTAGTGCTTTACCTGAATCCGTAAAAATACTGCACGCTGCTTAGGGTTCAGGCCTTGAAGCGTATTACTTTTAACAAGACTTAAACGACCAATTATGCCAAATATTTTATGGGTAGACGATGAAATAGACATGCTCAAAGGGCATTTGATGTTCCTGGAAGCCAAAGGCTATACGTTTGAGACGTGCAACAACGGCTCAGATGCACTGGATGTGATTTCTGAGCAGGCGTTTGACGCGGTGTTCTTGGACGAAAACATGCCGGGTTTGAGCGGTTTGGAGACGTTGGAGAAAATGAAATTGGTCCGGCCAGAAATGCCGATTGTGATGATCACCAAAAGTGAGGAAGAACGCATCATGGAGATGGCGATCGGGTCGAAAATTGCGGATTATTTGATCAAGCCGGTAAATCCGAATCAGGTGCTTTTGAGTCTGAAGAAGATTTTGAAAGGGCACGAATTGGTGACGCAGTCGACCACGCGTGGGTACCAGCAGGTTTTTGGGAAGTTGACCATGGACATGCAAGGGCTGCGGAGTTGGGACGAATGGTCCACGTTTTATCGGGAGCTGCTGCGTTGGGAATTGGAGCTGGATCAAGGGAAGGAAGAAGGCTTGAAAGGGGTACTTACGACTCAGAAAAAAGAGGCGAATGAGCTCTTTTGCCGCTTCATTTCGAACGAATACGAAGATTGGTTTTCCTCCGACGAGCGCCCTATGCTGTCGCACGAAGTGGTGGGAAAGGTCGTGAGCCCGAGGTTGCGTAAAGGGGAGAAGGTGTTTTTTGTAGTGGTCGATAACTTGCGTTACGACCAGTGGAAGGCCATCGCTCCGGCGATCAACGAAGATTTTAGCATTAAAGAAGAAGGGCTGTACAGCTCCATTTTACCTTCGGCGACGCAGTATGCGCGGAATGCGTTGTTTGCGGGAATGTTGCCGGTGGAGATCAAAAAGAAATTTCCGCAGTACTGGAAAGAAGAGCACGAAGAAGGTTCGAAAAACGCATTTGAAGGAGAACTGTTTCAGGAGCAATTGCATGCGCTGGGATTGGGATCGAAACAAATGCGCTATCATAAAGTGGTGAATTTGCGCGGTGCAACGAAGTTTGTGGACAGCATCCACAAGAACAAAGACGCCGATGTTGTGGCTTTGGTGTACAACTTCGTGGACACCCTTTCGCATGCACGAACGGATGTGGAGGTGATCCGGGAATTGGCTTCAAATGACAGTGCATATCGGAGATTGACCGCGACTTGGTTTGAAGGTTCTCCGCTGCGAAAAGCAATGCAGTGGGCTGCTAAACAAGGGTTTACTGTGGTGGTAACGACCGATCATGGGACCGTGAATGTGAATAAAGCGACCAAAGTGGTGGGTACGCGCGACCTGACGACGAACCTGCGATTTAAGAACGGCAACGGGATGAGCTATCAAAACAAGCACAGTCTTGTGGTGAAAAATCCTACGCGCGTCGGACTGCCGAAGAGTCACATCGCCGATGAATTTATTTTTGCATTGAACGATCAGTTTTATGCCTATCCGAACAACTACAACCACTACGTGCAGTATTATCGAAACACCTATCAGCACGGTGGCGTATCTTTGGAGGAGTTGATTATCCCGTATGCAATTCTCGAAGCAAAATAGCTGTATCCAATTTTTAGATGTTGCTCTGGCCGATCTGCCGGAGGTCGCACGCAAGATTCTCGAAGCTCAAAAATGCGCTGTGAATGTGCTCGATGCGCCTATGGGCAGTGGGAAAACTACGCTGTGTGCTGAATTGGTCAAAGCATGGGGGAGTGAAGATGCTGGATCTTCTCCGACATTTGCGCTCATCGAGGAGCATTCCGGGCCCCAGGGAACCCTCTATCATGTGGATGCCTACCGGATTGAAGACGAGGACGAAGCCTATGGTTTGGGTTTTGAAGAATACGTGGATGAAAGTTATCCCGTTTGGATCGAGTGGGCAGAACGTGTGCAATCTTTCTTACCTTACACCGTAGGACGGGTTGTGATTACTGCTCAGGAAAATTCGCTTCGAAACATCCTGTTTTACCCTGAAGTGACCACAGCCGAAATACCTTGGAACCATGAGTGAATATATTAGCTGGTCGGAAACCGCTTTCGCAACTCAAGAAGAACGCTTGGCAGTAGCGACGAAAGATGCGCAGCTGCACATCGGCATTCCCAAAGAACGCGAGATGAACGAACACCGCATCCTGCTCACGCCGGAAAGTGTGGAAGTTTTGGTTCGCAATGGGCACGAAATCCGCTTAGAACAAGGTGCCGGGAGCTTAGCCGGTTTCACCGATGCGATGTATGCCGAAGCCGGCGCCTCCATCGTTCGCGGTCCTCAAGAAGTTTTTGAATGTGCGGTCATTGCCAAAGTTGCGCCACCCACACTCTCTGAAATAGCCATGATGCGCGGTGGTCAGACACTGATCAGCGCCTTGCAGCTACGAACGCGGAATCGCGATTATTTTAAAGCACTTGCCGATAAAAAAATAACGGCCTTAGCGCTCGAAGAAGTGCGCAACGGCGACGATCAAAGTGCCTTGCGCATAGCGATGAGTGAGATTGCCGGTCAGATGGCGGCGCGTCTAGGGGCAAGCCTACTTGCAGAGGGCGCCTCGGGTGCTGGCAAAGGCAAGCTTATTGGCGGTGTTCCTGGTGTAGCTCCAGCAAATGTTGTGGTGATCGGTGCAGGTGTTTCGGGCACCGCTGCTGCACGTGCGGCCCTTGGAATGGGCGCCTCTGTAGTGCTCATGGATGCGAGCGTACATCGCCTTCGTGGCGTTACTGAACAGCTCGAATATTCCATCAGTACTGAAGTGCTCCAGGATGTAGTACTCTCGAAAAGATTAAACGAAGCAGATATCGTTATCGGTGCATTAGCTCCCGTAGAAGGTAGAACACCAGTGGTGGTGACAGAGGATATGGTGGAGCAGATGAGCGCTGGAAGTGTAGTCATCGACATCAGTATCGATCACGGCGGCTGCTTTGAAACTTCGGAAATCACTTCGCACGATGCACCTACTTTTGTGCACGATGGAGTAGTGCATTACTGTGTCCCAAACATTGCAAGTGCTGTAGGGCATACTGCGAGCATTGCGATGAGTAATTTTGTGGCTCCTATGCTGGGGGAAATGGCTGCTGGCGGTGGTGTACAAGAATGCTTGCATTTTGATCTAAACATTCGAGCGGGACTTTATCTTTACCGCGGTTTACTGACCAAGCGTCATCTGGGCGAGCATTTTGATTTGCCGTTTTCCAATGATTCCCTGCTGTTCGGTACGCTGTAACGCTTTTTAGATTCTAAACCGGAGTATGGCTTTTTTACGCAGACTTTTATTTTACATCATCGGTATCGGCCTCGGTGTGCTGATCGTATTTGCTTTTTTCGGCGATCGCGATCTGGACTATGCCTATGGACCGCAAGCACGCGTTAAAAAATTGTTCCGTACAAAGGCAGTGGATTCTACTACGCTGGTTCACGAAGTGCTGGACCTGAGTCAAGACAGCTTGTACTACCGCGCAGTCCGCGAAGGCAAGGTGCGTTTTGGGAAAAGTGATACCCGAAAAGAACCTTGTGGGGAGTACATTCTCTTCGTCTCTTTCGAAAGCTATCCGTACGAATTAACGCTCGAAAACTGCAAAGACACGGTACGCGTTCTGGATGTGGTACGCGTTCAGGACTAAAGGATCAACCCTTTCTACGCTGCAGTTCGCTCTGGATGAGACCCAATTCTCTTCCGGTTTGCCCCTCAACACTCGTGTTTTCTTCCGCCCTTCTAAACAGGTAGGGAAGCACGTCTTTAACGGGCCCGAACGGCAAATACTTCGCCACATTCATCCCAGAGGCCGCAGCGTTGAAGCTGATGTGGTCGCTCATTCCGAAGAGTTGCGCGATATAAATGCGCTCGTCATTGAGCTTGATCATCAATTTTTTCATCAGTGAAGCGGCAAGTTCAACGCTCTCCTCGTTGTGCGTTCCGATGACGACCGCCATGTGCTCAAGATTCGTGATGGCCAGGTGCAGCGCGGCATTGTAATCGCGGTCCGAAGCTGCCTTGTTCGGTTGTATCGGATCTTCATAGCCCATCGCAGCTGCACGTGCGCGTTCTTTTTCCATGTAAGCACCACGAACAATCTTCACTCCGTATTTAAACCCTTCATCTTTGGCCAATTCTAGCGCATCCTCCAGTTGCTTCAAGCGGTCGTGACGGTACATCTGTGCCGTGTTGTGCACGATCGCTGCATTGCGGTTGTGCTGGCGCATGAAATGTATGACGAGTTCATCTACCGCTGGTTGAATCCAACTTTCTTCCGCATCCACCATCACGCGAACGCGTAAGGTATCTGCCTTATCAAAAATTGTTTTCCAGCGTTTCGTAACCCGATCCCAAGCGGCCTGTTCTTCGGCAGTCAGTACTTCATTCTTGCTGACTTTCTCGTAGAGATCGATGCTGCCTAAACCGGTTGGCTTAAACACGGCAAATGGGATAAAGGGATGTGTTTTTGCGTGGTCAAGTGTTTGTAAGGTCATCTCGAGCGTTTGGTCGAAATCTGCCTCTTGCGCCTTGCCTTCGACACTGTAGTCGAGGATGGCACCGACTTTTCCTTGGGCCAAACGGCGGATTTGAGAGTCACATTCTTTCACGGATTCACCGCCACAGAATTGTCTAAAAACGGTGGCTTTGACGATCCCTTTGATGGGCAGTCGAAGCTTCAGAGACGCCATGGTGAGCGACTTGAGAAGGTGGACTACTGAGGGCGAACTCAACGTTGAAAAGAGCAACTGGCTCTGTTTCAAATCTATGTTCGTCTTCATCTTGAAGGCCGTCTCCGTGTTAGAAAAATCAATCATTGCACGCTGTGTTAGGAAATTCAAATATAGTGCCTAGAAGTGTTATTTTTGAAGGGTGAATATATCGAACTCTACCCCCGTTTATGGCCCTGAAGGCTACGCAGATCTGGACCGCTGGCTCGCTACCGTGCAGCGGTCCAAAACTTTTCTGCTGATTGACTCAAACACAGCGGTTTGCTTACCTAAAGTGGTGCAACAGTTGCCCCATCTCGATGCAGACTATGAAGTGCTTGAGGTGGATCCAGGTGAGGAGAGTAAGTCCCTTGAGATTGCGGCACAGCTGTGGCATGCGATGTTAGAGTACGGCGCGGACCGGCACAGCATTCTGCTGAACATCGGCGGAGGCATGGTGTGTGATCTCGGCGCATTTGTGGCTTCCACGTTTAAACGTGGGATTCCCTTCGCGCAGATTCCAACTTCTTTATTGGCCATGGTCGATGCTTCTGTCGGCGGTAAGAATGGTGTCAATTTCGGCGGCCTGAAAAACCAAATCGGCGTGTTCCAACAGCCCGACGTGGTGGTCATCGATCCAGATCACTTGTCGAGTTTGCTTCAAGTAGAATGGCAAAGCGGTCATGGAGAAATGATCAAGCACAGTCTCATCTCAGGAAAGGATTGGCCGCAGGTGCTGCAGCTTGAGCCTGGAGCTATAGACGCTGCTTCGATCGCGCGTTCGGTCGAGGTGAAATTGGACGTGGTTCGTGAAGATTTTAAAGAGAGTGGACGAAGAAAAGTGCTGAATTTTGGGCACACATTCGGTCACGCTTGGGAGAGTCTACATTATGGACAGGGAGATGAAATTCCACACGGATTTGCCGTGGTGCAAGGGCTCCATTTGGCGTTGATGTTGAGTGAGGAATGGGCACTACAGGCGCTCCTCGCACAGGTGTATCCTTGGGAAAAAGTTGAAGACAAATATTTCGATGCGCTGTGGGAATTGCAGTTGGCAGATAAAAAGAATCAGGCGGGCGAGGTGCGTTTTGTGCTGCTGAATTCGCTCGGTGATCCTGTGGAAGACCAGGCGGTAGACCGTGCGCTTTGGGAACGACAGATCGTCGCATTAAATGCTCAGTCAAATGGGTGATCCGCTTTTTCTCGATGCCCGAGGACGTACGTTACGGGGTAGGTTTCAGCTCCCACTTTCGAAAAGTATGGTGAATCGTGCGCTGCTGCTTGCGGCGCTGTGGCCCGAACTTACGTTGAGCGGGATGTCGAGCGCTAAAGACAGTGTGTTTTTACGCGAGACGCTTGGCGCTACCGACGGCGATGTGGTGTTTGTAGGTGAAGGCGGTACGACCTTACGCTTTGCCGCGGCTTTTTGGGCGACTCAGCCCGGGCAGACGCTCGTTTTGAGCGGAACGGATCGTTTGAATGCACGACCTATTGCACCGTTAGTGGATGCCTTGAATGCACTTGGTGCGGAGATTACCTATACCCAAGAACAAGGACAAGGGCCGTTGAACATTGTCGGTCGAAAGATGGAAGGCGGCAGCATACATCTGGGCCACGTTCAAAGTTCACAGTTTGTGACCGCGCTCATGCTCATCGGACCTTCCTTAGCACAAGGACTAACGCTCGAGTGGTACAGCTTGCCTTCTCGGCCTTATGTCGTGATGACGGCAGCACTTCTGCGTGAGGCAGGGTTTGAAGTGCAGCTTTCTACGAGCGGAGTGCACATTCCCGCAGGACAAACTCCCGATCGCAAACAGTTACACATGGAACCCGACTGGTCGGCAGTGGGTTTTTGGTGCGAAGCCGTTGCGTTAAGCGAGGATGCAGATCTCTTGCTGGAGGGATTTCAGGAGGATGCATTGCAAGGGGATAGCAAGGTCATCCATTATTTCGAACCGCTCGGAGTTCGAGCAACGTTTGAACCTGAAGGGTTGCACCTTCGTAAAAAATCCGTTCTCGCCCCAGGCCAGCTGACGTACAATCTTATCGGGGAGCCGGATCTCGCACAAGCGTTAGTACTCACTTTGTTAATGAAGCGTATTCCGTTCGAAGTAAACGGTTTGTCGACATTACAGGGTAAGGAAACGGATCGAGTGGCATGGTTAAAGAAGGTGGCAAGTGGATTAGGAATGGCGTTAGAAACGACCCCTTCGTCGGTACGGATGTTGAATTATCCGAAGGCGTCGGTGGCTGAATTGGGGCCGATCGATACCGAGCAGGACCACCGAGCAGCCATGTCGTTAGCACCACTTTCGTTGCGTCTTCCCGTCGGTATAACAGCTTCAGAGGTGGTGGCCAAGAGCTATCCTGAATTCTGGGACCACTGGGCCAAAGCAACAAGGTCACAGTCGTAGCGTACTACTTATTTTGAGCTGCGGAGTACCCGGCGTTAGTGCATTCCAGTGCGCGCTGAGGTCGAACCATTGTTGTTTGATTCGAACATGAATCCCTGCGTAGTCCTTAAAAATCCCCGTTGCTCCAATGTTCCCGGAAGCGATCGGATGGGAGATCCAAACCGGATGTTGTTCGTATTCGATCAAGGCCAATGCGCCTTCCAGTGCCCAATTCTTAAACGTCCATTTTTCCCGCACTGCCACCCCTCGAGTTCCTTGGTGATAGTGCATTTCCAAGGTTCGCGTCCGGGATAAAGCCCATTGCATTCGCCATCTAAAACTGGAACGTTCTTCGTCCAAATGTTGACTCACAAAAACACCGAGTTGCCTTCCCTGGTACACGCCGCGAATTTTCTTCGACTCTCGTTTGATGAAATAACTTCCGCTGCGATCCCTCCAGCTCATGTGAAAGCGTGCATCTAGCTCTTGTTCTTTCCAGTACAGGTTGTATTCAAAAAGCACATCGCTTACAAATACATTAACCCCCATGGTGTGTGCGGTTAACGTGTGCTCTGCAAACCATCGGAGGTTGTTTTTATGGAGTTTGTAGTACAGACTTTGGTCCGAGCTGTCTGCTGCTATGCCGATGAGTCCGAACGAATTTTTAACATACATAGCACCTCGGTGGCGGTGCTCGCTGGTATAGCTGTAGTTCAGAAAGGAGCGGCCCAGTCGAAGTCCCACGGCGGCACCCGTGCCTTCATACGCATAGATCCCAGCGCCGGTTTTAGGCTGTATGCCGCGGGCGAACACTTCAGAGGAGCTCAGCGACGGGAAGGATGAAGCGCCCAGTACCAAACCTTGTCCCGCAGTGATTTTATGCGTACCGATCAGCCCGTAGACCGTTTGACGCCCCCCTAGATCGTAGGTGTGGGTAATGGTAGCGGGTGAAGTGGTGCCGCTTTCCGAGATTCTTCGGTGGATGATGGCTGCGGAAGTCCCCGTACTGTAATGCAAGGAGCTTTGTAAGGTCCAGCGCCGAGGAGAAAAACGCGCATACGATTTGATTTGGGTTTTACGCTTAGCGGTCGGCTGGCTTAGCGGGAGCTGTTCTTGTAGGAAAGCAACTAGAGTGCTGTCCCAGTGTTTCAAAGTGTACAGCTCGTCGTAATGATCGATGTAGCCCATGGCGGAGCGGTATTCGATGAGGCTGAATACAGCGTTTTTTGGAATGTGGAAGTTGCTCCAGAGGGTGGTAGGTGCGATGGTGTTGAGCGCGAGCGAATCCGTGTTTTCGGCCCACTCGAGCTGTTGCTGGTCCAGGAGGAATTGGCCGCAGAGCAATTGCGGAAAGAGACTAGCGAGCAGGAGTCGTCTCATCGTGCAAAGAGCATGGTGGTGCTCGGTGAAATGACACCGGTGGCGACCGAGAGTTGCAGGAAGAGGTTGTTTTTACGAAACGTAACGCCTAGTGCTGTGCGCTGTCCTTGAATCTCGGCGACGAGCTGCAGATTCTCGTGCGTGTAGATGCATTGCAAGGTGAGCGGATCGGGGCGTAGTGGCAGGTAGTCCCATCCTGCACCCAGTGACCAATTCTCGTTCACCCGGTACAACTCGCGAAACTGCCACTGTGGCGCAAGGTCGCTGCCCGTGAGCTGGAGCTGAAACCGAAGTAAGGCGGTCGATTCTTTGTGGTGGTGAAGTACGCTGCTGCCCGCACTCACAGTGCCTTGTGTGTCCCAGGAAACGTGATTTTGCCGGTAGGTGAGCCCGGTAAGTAGCGTCGTGTTTTTTGCCAGAACTACGGGCGCGTACAAGGAGCTCTCGCGCAACGTGAGGCCTGGCCCGATGGTCTGGGTATAGCTGCCGTGGAGGTATTTGTGGTTCACGAACAGCGTCGCTCGGCCGGCGCCAGGGACATAGGTGCTTTGCATCCCGACGATACATTTCTCGGACGGGACGTGCCAAGGGGCAAGGTGGAATAGGTAGAACAGTAGCGGAAACTTAGAGATCATGACCAAGGGGTTTCCTAAGAAATTGGTCAAAAAAACGTGCGCTTCCTAAAAATGTGAAGAACTACTTGTTATCCACAATTAGTAGTAGGATACCAATTCGACTTTGAACGCGAGTGGGCTGTATTCAGGAACCGTAGATGCGCCATCTTTGCCGTACCCTAGGTTTGAAGGGAATACGATCACTGCGCGCCCGCCTTCGCCTACGATCTGTAAGCCTTCTTGAAAGCCTTGAACGAGTGCAGGAAGGGGAATATCTCCGGACACGTACCAACCGCTCGAGAAGATGGTGGAGTCGAGCAGATAGCCGATGTGCTTAAATTTCACAAGATTCGTCGAGTCTGGAATGCGGTTCTGATTTCCTTCTTTTTCGATGTGGTAATAAAGCCCGGTACCGGTGGGCTGAAAGTCGAGTCCCGTAGATTCGATGTAGGCATCGATATCCGCAAGTTCACGTTCTAGTCTACGCTCGTCAGAAACGCATGAAGTCATCAAAAAGGCCGCAAAGGCCACTAAAAGGAAATTTTTCATAAGACAAAGTTACGCATTATCGGCATCCCTTGGTACGGTTCGATTATCGGGGGATTCTAACGTTCTTTTCGCTAACATTGTGGTATGAAGATACGTCTGCTACTACCCGCACTTTTCCTGTTGTTTCACGCGCATGCGCAAACGTTTGGACCTTCTAAGGGATTTCCTTCTGATCCGGTGATTAGTGCAGCGTACCACGAGGGTGCGTTGTATCTCGGGACGCAGGGCGGCGGGGTATATACGCTGCGTTCAGGGCGTATTGTGCCTGCAGAGAATTTTGCGGAAGTTGCCACGGCTTCGATCTATGGTTTCGAGGTGGTAGATGGCGCTTTAACTCCGAAGACTTCAGGCCAATTACAACCGTACCCCATCGAAGTAACGAACGCTAGGGGGACGGCTTTTGTCCTCACCGACGGCTTGCTAGAAGTGAACTATAGTGATGTCGCACGCATGCGTTCCCGTGAAGCTTCTGGCATTTGGCGCTTTGATGCCTTGCCGCTGGAGGCACTAGATGCTGGTGCGGTTTTCGTGCGTTCCGGCTCGAGCTTGCAGACGTTCTCACCGGAGGGTACGCTAATCGACGAGACCCAATTTTTAGGACTGATCTTCGACCTTGCGTATACCTCGGAAGGACTCCTTTTGAGCACAGAGGGCGGGTACTACCAATGGCGAGGACACTGGCACAAGATCGGAACGGGTTTGCCCATTTTCGCGTTTGACGGAGACCGTGCACGAACACCGATCGGTGCAGTGCCTACGGCGAAATTGATTCGAGGGAATTGGTCCATAGCGGATGTGGAAGAGATGGAGGTGCTGCGCGAATCGCACCCGGAACACTACGATATCGATACTGTCGGAAATATGCGTTATGCTTTCGGAATCAAGGGGTTGGAGGTATTAGATGCAGAAGGAGTGGCATTCGTGATTGACCGCTCGAGAGGTCTTCCGAGCCTACGACCGGGCAACTATGACGTGGCAATGATCGGAAAGGAATTGTGGGTCGCCACGCCACAGGGCTTATATACGTTAGCGAATGCAGGTCGGCCGAACCCAGTAGCGCAAGTGCGTTGGGATTATTTTCAGGACGGTTTAGCGACTTCTTGGGATGCACTTTCTGCGGCTCCACAGTCCATCGCGTTCCGTGCTGAGGTTACCTATGAGGGGGCTTCTAAGCTGCACGCGCGTTACCGCATTAACGGTAAGCAGTGGCAGGAATGGTCGCTGGAGAAGGGCGTGTTGTTCGATCATCCGGCGCCGGGAACGTATGCCTTGGAGGCGGAGGTTAGTGCGTATTTGAACTTTCAAGATGCGGCTACTACGAGCGTAGAATATGTCGTTCGTGCCCACTGGTACAAACGCCCTTGGGTGTGGGTGCTGCTCGTGGCAATGCTCGCAGGGATCGTGATTGCTTGGCAACGGCGGGAACGCTTGAAGACGGCGGAAAAGTTAGTGTTGCAGGAGCGTTTGGCGGAAGCGGAATTGGCCAGTAAGCGGAATCAGATGAACCCGCATTTCTTGTTCAATGCGCTGGATGCCATTTCTAATTTCATTTTCAAAAATCAGCCGAAGGACGCGGTCATGTACATGGGCAAGCTGGCGAAACTCATGCGTTTGACCCTGGATACGACGCGTTCAAGCACGATGGTCTTAGCGGATGAGCTCGATCTGTTGAAGCAATATGTGGACCTGTGCGAGCTGCGTTATGGCAGTTTCCAGACCCAATTCAACATCGACGACTCCCTCGATACCTTCGACATCCATCTCCCGCCCATGCTCTTGCAGCCGCTGTTAGAAAACGCCGTGCAGCACGCCGTGCGTCCCAACCTACGCGAGGAAAAGACGGGTGAGATCACAGTTGAAATTGGTGCTATGGAAGGCGGCATCAAAGTCATTATCACCGACAACGGGCCAGGATTTGACGTGCATTCAGTCACCTCCTCTTCCCACGGCTTGGCCATCTTGAAAGAGCGCCTTGCCCTGCTGAGCACAAAATACAACCGCCCCTTTGAGGTCGCCATACACTCCGATGTTGCGGACCCTTCACGTTCTGGGACAACCATTTCACTCATTTTGAGCACCGACGCGTTAGATTAAAAGGTAGCTTTAGCTCTACACACCTATTTGCCCTATGAAAGCACTACTTCTCGACGATGAACAGCCTGTTTTAGAGGCCCTTCAAGGAAAATTGAACCTGTTTTGCCCCGAAGTTCAGGTGGTGGCTCTTTGTCAAAAAGTGGACGATGCTTTGGCCCAATTACGCTCTGAAGACATCGACATCGTCTTTCTAGATGTCAACCTTTCTGGAGAGTCCGGGTTCGATTTGATCGAAAAATGGGACGGTGAAGAATTGCCTTCGCTCATTTTCACGACAGCCCATGATGAGTTTGCCGTTCAGGCTATCAAGCATGCGGCGCTCGACTACTTGCTCAAGCCCATCGATGCCGAGGAGCTCGTCAAAGCTGTACGCAAGGCCGGTGAAAAAGTGGGGGTGGATCGCCAGTCTGTGGTGAAAGAAGCTTCAAAGGGCGCGCCGAAAAAATTGGTGATACCAACCACGGAGGGCATGCATATTTTGAATGTGGAAGACATCGTACGTTGTGAAAGCAGCTCGAATTACACCCAATTCTTTTTAAGCGATAAAACCTCCGTTCTCGCCTCAAAAACCATGAAGGAATACGAGACATTGCTTCGTCCTGCCGGATTCGAACGCGTACACAAAAGCCACCTAGTCAACCTGGAAATGATTGCAAAATATGTCAGTGCAGACGGTGGGTACCTATTGCTTATTGAAGGCTCGACCGTTCCTGTGAGCAACCGTAAAAAGGAAGTTCTCGTTCAGCACCTAAAGAGTCTGTAGGGTGCATCCAAAGCGTGCCTTTATCTATTACCTCGCTTCTACTATCGGCGGAAGTATCCTCATCACCCTAATCGCCTTCTTAGCGGTCAATCTGCCTGGCGGTACACGACACACCGACGAGCTTGGCATTGTTTTCTTGACGAGCAGCGGATTTGCTTCCTT